>Ga0182737_1000737_pt1 | contig 40118 bp, 31 predicted proteins | sample eDN5th30CBELigOP_FD_128878 | JGI IMG/M metagenome (GOLD analysis project Ga0182737, IMG submission 128878) | Enriched Organic Plus compost microbial communities from Emeryville, California, USA - eDNA 5th pass 30_C BE-Lig OP (version 2) (version 2) ... | reverse complement strand
TGGGTCGTGGTGGGCGGGGTCGTGGGGTTCGACATGTCGTCCTGCTTTCTTGGAGGGGTGACGCGCGCCGGGTTCCGGGCGCGACGAACAGCGCCCTGGTCGGGCGCCGAGTGAGCGGATGCCCCGGGCTAGCCTTCCGGCTCGCTCGCGGCCGTCCGCTGACAGTTCCCGCAGAGGCCCCAGAAGGTCACCTCTGCGGTGGAGATCGTGAAGCCGTCGGTGTTCGACGGCGTGAGGCACGGCGCGTGGCCGACGACGCATTCGACGTCGGCGACGGTGTGGCAGCTCGTGCAGGCGAGGTGATGGTGGTTGTCGCCGATGCGGCTCTCGTAGAGGGCCGGCGAGCCCGCGGGTTCGATCTTGCGCAACAGGCCGGCGTTCGCGAGCGCGCCGAGGACGCCGTAGACCGCCTGCAGGGACGTGGTCGGGAGGTCGGCGCGAACGCGCTCGAACACCGACTCGGCGTCGAGGTGCACCCCGGGGCTCGAGAGCGCCTCGAACACGGCGACCCGCGGCGCGGTGACCTTCAGGCCCGCCGCGCGCAGGCGCTCGGCGGTGGCCGGCGCCGCGACGGAGGCGGTGGCGTTCGTGGTCATACCGTCGACCGTACCAGTTGTCTTGAGCCATTCAAAACAACTGACGATTCATCGCAGACCGGGATTCGCTCGCAGCGGGTTCGTCAGTGGACGGCATGATTCCACACACCATTGGCACCGAACTCGTCGCCGGTGCGGAAGTAGGAGAACTGGAACAACGTATGGGGCTCCTCCCATTGGATGAGCACATCGTCGTAGCCGTTCGGGAAGATTGGTTTCCCGGTCGTGATGTCGAGCACGGATTCCAGTTCCTTGCCGACATTCGCCTTCGCCTGCGTCACCGCGGCCGACAGATCGGTGTCGGGCCACTGCCCGTCGAAGGCGTTCGCCATCTTGACCTCGGCCAACTTCTTCCCGAGCGACGGGTGAACCCACACCCTCGGGATCGTGTCGTCATACGTATTCGTCCCGGCGTTCTGCGTCTTGTAGGCCAGCGGGAGCTGCTTCTCCTCGAAGTCCTTGAGCGCGCCGTAATGACTTGGGGCCGTCCACGTCTTTCCGCCGGCCTCGGCTTGCTCCCTCGCCCACCGCTGCAGCCGTTTCCGCAACGTCGACGCGTCGAGGTGGACGCCGAGATCGTCGAAGACACCGGTGAGGCGATCCACGAGCCGCCGCCCGACGCGGACGACCGCCTCGGCAGATCGCTCACTCGTCTTGCCGAGCGCCATGACCTCGTTGACCTCGACACGGCCGACCCAGCGAGTGATATTGCTGCCGAACATGCTGACGCCACCGAACACGGCACTCGACACACCCAGCACGAACGCGGTTTCTTCGTCGAGGAAGTCGGGCTTGAACTCGCGCGCGGTGGTCAGCCCGACCGCGACGGCGTCGTACACCGCGACGGAGACGATCGCCCCGAGCGCAACCATGCTCCCGGTGGTCGCCGTGGCGGTCGCCGTGAGCGCGGCGGCCGTCAGGTAGGCACCGATCGCCCCGACGAGCCCGAGACCGGCCATGAAGACGCCCGCCCCCGCGAGCACGGCGCTCGCCCAGGTCGGGAGCCCCGGCTGACGGCCGGTGGGGTCGGCGAGCGTGATCGGGTTGAGGTCGGCGTAGTGGTACTTGTTGTACCGCGGCTCAGGGTCGACGCTGGTGAGCCGCATGCTGACCGGGTCGTAGGTGCGTGCTTGCAGGTGCTGCGTGCCGGTCGGGTCCGAGTACTCGCCGGCGTACTGGAACGGGTTGCGCTGCGCATCACCGGCCAACGAACCAGCACCCGCTGACGACGTGGCATGGTGGATGGTCGTCGCGAGCCCGTAGTCGGAGTAGTCGTAGCTCGTCGTGAGCGCCGCGTCGGCATCGGTCAGCTCGGTGACGTTGCCGTGGTGGTCGGCCTCGTAGTACGCGGTCGACGCTGCACGGTCGAGGGTTCGAGCGTGGCGGCCGGTGCCGATCAGGTACGCGGCGGTCACCGACGCGGCGGCGTCGGCACCCGCGGAGTTCGCGCCCTCTGGGGTGTGCGTGTCATTCAACAGCGTGCTGCCGTCCCAGTGGAAGACGGTCTGCGCGGTGCCATCGGACTGCGTCTGGGCGGCCCGCTGCCGGGTCGCCCAGTACTCGGTCTTCACCGAATTCCCGGTCGGGGTGGTCACGCTCACGGGCTGGTTGATCGCGTTGTACGCGTACGCGGTGCCGTCGAGGGCGCGCGTGAGGTTTCCGGCCTGGTCGTAGGTCTGGGTCGCGGTTGCGACGGTTCCGTCGGGGTGGGTCGTCGTCACGCGCCCGAGCGTGCCGGTGGGCCCGTACTCGAAGTCGCGCGTGGTGGTCGCCTCGGTGTCGGCGCCCGGGCGGTCGGTCACCTGCTCCGAGCGGATGTCGCCGGCTACCGTCAAGTCGTACGTGGTCCTCGTGCGGACCGGCGCATCGCTCGTGTCGCCGTCATGGACGGACGAGCCGATCAACCGGCCGAGGGCGTCGTACTCGAACGCCTCCGACGTGTCGCGGTGGCCGCCGGACCCGTCGAGATGCGAGACCGTCACCGCCGTGGGCTGCCCGTACTGCGGCGGCAGCTGCGCATCGCCATCGACCTCGGGGTAGGCGTAGGTCTGCCGCTGCACCACGCTCGAGCCGGCCTGACTCGCCACCTCGACCTCGCGCTCGAGCAGGAGCTGGTTCGCGTCGAACTCGGAGACGATCGTGGTCACGCCATCCGTGAGCGCGGTGGCATAGCGATGGTCGTTCGCTGCGGAGACGAGGGCGGGGGCCGGCTGCGCCGGCCAGCCGGACGCCAGCCCCGCGTCGGCAGACCAGCGACGGGTCGAGAGGGTGGACCCGGTCACGGCGTCGACCACCCGGACGTGGTCGACGGCGGTCCGCCCGTCGGCGAGGCGCTGCCACGTCACGTCGGTCGCCGCGCCCGACACCGCGGTGACGCGCTCGACCAGGCCGGTCGGCGTATACCCGACCTGCACGCGCCCGCCCGAGGCATCCACCACCGCGGCCACCCGGCCGCCGTCGAGCTCGACCGTCTCGGTCACGCTGCGCGACGGCCCGATGCTCGTCGTGACCCGCACCCGAGCCGGGTCGGACCAGTCGAGGGCGGTCACGACGCCGGCGCCGTCGACCGCGCGGACGAGTCGATGCCCAGGCGCCCACTCCCAGTGCAATCGAGTGCCGTTCGCATCGATCCGCACCAACGGATCGCCGTCGGCACTGAACCAGGTATGCACACCGCCCAACTCGATCAGCTCGAACGCGGCCTGCAGCGCGGGATGACGCCCGTCGCTGCTCGCCGGGACCGTGCGCTGCCCCTGCAGGAAGACCACATCGCCGAGCAGATAGCCGTCGAGCCCGCTCGGCACCGACTCGTTCGCCCGGAACGTCCCGCCGGAGGCCGGCGAGACGCGCACGCCGCCCTGGGTGTTCACCTGAGCCAGACCGGCGATCGACCACCCGGCACCGAGCCCGGACCCGTCGACCGCGGCCGCTCGCGAGTCCCACCCGATCGAGACACCGGCCGCCGGCAGCGCGAACGAGAACGCGCCGGTGCCAGGGTCGACCAGGCCCTCGACGTCGTCGCCGAGCGCGAACCCGCCGAGCAGCGCCGGCTCGGTCTCCCCTGGCGCCCCGGCTCGCTCGCTCGTGCCCGCCCAGGATGGTGCCACCACCCCACCCGTGGCCACCGCGCCGCACGTCAGAGCACCGACGACGGCGAGCATCGCGCGGAGCCCCGAAGGGCGAGAAACGAACTGAGATCGGCGACACTGCCCACGCATGCTGTGCAATATACCAATAGCCGGTGATGTTTGGTGGATCTTTGCATCTTACTATTCCGAGTTCTATCGTGGTGCCGGCTCCGCGTGCATGACCGGCACCGCGACGCCTCCATGTCAACGCCTCCGCGGCACGAACACATCAGGGATTGCGCATGCGACAGATCAGACAGAGCAGGTCGTGGCGAATCGATCACCACGAGGGTCGCCGCGTGCTGAGCGCGCTGACTGGCGTGTTCCTGACCGCGGTGTCCCTCACGGCGGGTGTGCTGGGCGCCGGTGCGTCGCCGGCGCTCGGAGTGGCGCACGTCGACGACCCCGCACCCGCGGTCACGACGGCGCAGCCGGCCTGGTCCGCGAGCACGCAGTCGTTCCCCGAGAGCGGGACGCCGATCGCACCGAGCGACGAGATCCTGACCACCCTGCACCTCCGCCATGACGGCGGTCACCCGGCGACCGGCCTCGAGCTCATCGACGACATCTCGAGGCTCGCTCCGTTCGTCACCTTCGACGGCTTCGTCGGCGCGTGGCCGACGCACTTCACCTGGAATGACGACGACGACGGGCGGCTCGTCGTGCACCTCGACGAATTGGCACCCGGCCAGACCGTCAGCTACACCTACCGCGTCCTCATCAGGGCCGATGTGCCGCCCGGAACCGTCCTGTCGCAGACCGTCCGCACGAATTGCTCGCCGACCCCCGACGGCGACCCCTGCACGACAACGCATCCGGTTCCCGCCTACGTGCTCTGGACCACCGTCGACCCCGAGAGCGACTCCACCGTGCAGCCCGGAGCGACCATCCGCTATCGTCTGCACGCCTGGAACCGGTTCTCACGATCCACCGTCGTCGGGGCGACGGCGATCGACGATCTCTCCGCGGTGCTCGGCCACGCCACCCTGGTGGAGCCGCTGCCCGAGGGACTCGAGCGCGACGGCGACCGGCTGATCTGGCATCTTCCGGAGCTCCCGCCCGCGTCGGGCTACACGACGGCCTCGTTCAGCGTGCTCGTCGACCCGGACGCGTGGAGCACCGAGCTCGTGACGCGCGCCGAGGCCGGTGACGGCGGCTACTGCTGGGCGCCGGGTGGGCCCGACCTCGTCGGGACGCCGATTCCCTCGACGACGGTGCGTGAGGATGACCCACCATGTTCCGCGGCGCACCGCACCCCCGACATGGATGTCCGCATCGGGAAGTCCGCCGATCCCGGCGTGGGCCACGGCGGGACGGTGCGGTCGGGCGCGAGCCCGGCCGACACCATCCGGTACGAGGTCACCGTCGAGAACGCCGGGACCGATCCCGCGGCCCTCGTCGAGGTGATCGACGAGCTGCCGCGCGAGGTCAGCGTTGTGCCCGACTCCGTCACCGTGACGACGACACCCGATCCGCTCGCGGCCGCACAGTGGACGGTCGACACGTCGATGGCCGGCCGGGTGAGTGTGCGGCATCCCGGCCCGTTCCAGCCCGGCGAGCGCGCCGCGGTCGCCTTCACGGTCACAGTCGGCGTGCTCGATCAGCCCGAGCCCGCCGGCCCGATCCCGGACCTCGTGAACCGGGCGTGCGTCACGTACGCAGCGGGTCGCGAGTCCGCTGGCCCGGGCAGCGGAGCCCCCGACTCCACGGCGGACTCCGACGCGACGGCGAGCGCGCCCTCGGACGGCGCCGACCTCGCGCCGCGCGCCGACGTCGTGGCCGCCTCAGCGCGCTGCGCGACCGCGGTCACACCCGTCACCTCCGACGCCGACGAGCCTCCGGTACGGCCGCAGCCCGCGGCGGGCCCCACTCAGCTCGCCCGCACGGGCATCGCCCCGGCAGCGCCGGGTCTCATCGGCGCGGCCGTCGCTGCGCTCGGGGCCCTGTGCGTCGCGGCGGCGGCGGCGTCGCGCCGGCAGTCCCGTCACCCCGAGTGAGGCGCGGCGACGAGCTCCATCACAGCGCGACGAGCTCCGTCAGAGCGGGCTCCGTCAGAACTGGAAGAGGCTGTACGTCTCCAACTCGTCGCCGAGCGTGGCCCGGCCGCCGAGGGCCTCGAGCTCGATGGCGACCGAGATGCCGGCAACCCGCCACCCGGCCCGCGTGATGAGCCGGGCGGCCGCGCCGACGGTGCCGCCGGTCGCGAGCACATCATCGACCACGAGCACGCGAGTGCCTGGCGGCAGCTCCCCCACATGCACTTCGAGCGCCGCCTCCCCGTACTCGAGCGAGTACGACTCGCTGAGCACCGCGCGGGGCAGTTTGCCGGCCTTCCGCACCGTCAGCACGCCCGCACCGCAGAGCGCCGACGCGGCACCGGCCAGCAGGAACCCCCGCGCCTCCACCCCGGCGAGGACGTCGAAGGTGCCGGCGAAAGGCGCGGTCAGCGCTTCGGCGAGCGCATGGAACGCCGGACCATCGGCGAACACGGGGGTGAGGTCACGGAACAGCACACCCGGCTCAGGGAAATCGGGGATCGTCGCGAGACGGGGTTCGATGAGCGCTCGTGCGTCGGACTCGTTCACCGACCAAGGCTATCCCCCGTGCAGCCGAGCTGATCTGCACCGGGCCGTTGAGCATCGTCGCAGGTGGCTGCGGCATCATGGATGCCACCCCCGCCCCCTCCGACTGGAGCATCCGTGTCACCCAAACGCCTGTTCCGCACACTCGCCATCGCCGAGGCGATCACCTGGACCCTGCTCATCACCGGGATGATCCTCAAGTACGGCGCCGGACTCGATGCGGCGCTCACCGTCACCGGCGCGATCCACGGGTTCGTGTTCTTGTCGTACGCGTTCACGGTCCTGCTCGTCGGCGTGAATCAGCGCTGGCACGTCGGCCTCATGGCCCTGGGTGTCGCGACCGCGATCGTGCCGTACGCGACGATCCCGTTCGAGATCATGCTGGCACGTCGCGGCCGACTCGAGGGCGACTGGCGCCGGGAGCCCACCGAGCACGTCGCCGACGGCTCGCTGGTGAACCGGATGCTCCGCTGGTTCCTCGCCCGCCCGGTGCTGTTGACCGCGGTCGCGGCCGTCGGCGTCGCCGTGGTGTTCGCCGCCCTGCTCGTGATCGGCCCGCCCGGCGGCCGCACGGCCTGACCTCGCTGCGAGTCGCGAACCGAGTGCGCATGGTCAGAGCTCGTTGAGCCAACCGATGTCGCCGCGGAAGCTGTGCGACGGGAGATACAGCCGACGACGCTCGGTGTCTTGGATGGTCCTGAACTCAATGACTCTCGGATTCGCGCCAGCGAACATCGAACGACCTTCTTTGCCTCCCTGAGCCAGGAGTCGCTTCGTCATCTCGGTGCGAGCGGCGTCGTACCAATCGCTCAGGTCCACCCCATACTCCAGTTTCCAGTGCGCCTTGTACACCCGCGCCTCCGCCAGCGACTCCAGGTCGTCGAACAGCTCGTCGGGGACGGCGACGGAGCGCCGCGGCATCTCATCGTTGCTTTCCAGTTTCCCCGCCTGCTCCCGGGCGTAGTTCCCGTCGAAGTCGAGTTCCTTCGCTGCTTTCTTGGAGCGGGACAGGTGCAGTTTCGCGGACCAGGCGCCGTCCTCGGTCGCCTCCTTGGTGAGCGACTCGTGCAGCCCCTTCTTCAACCGCGCCGCATCCCCTCCCGAACCGAATCGCTGGTACAGCTCGTCCGTCTTCTTGACGATCCGGTTCTCGTTGGAGACGATGCCGACGGCTTGGGTCTCATCGGCACCGCGCGCGATGAGGGCGTTGATGTCGGTGCGGGCGACGGCGCGCGACCCGACGCCCGTGAACATCGTCGCGCCGCCCACGGCGGCCCCCGAGAGACTCAGGATGAAGGCGACATCCTGGTCGAGGAACGTGCGGTCGAACTCGTGGGCGGTCGTGAGGGCGAACGTCGTGAGATCGTAGAGGCTGGCGACGACCGTTCCCGCGATCACCGCCTTGGTGCCGAGCGTCGTGCCGGCGATCGCGACCGCGGTGGTGTACGCGCTGACCGCGAAGCCCAAACCGATGCCCGCCATGGCCAGCCCGACGCCCGCCAGCAGCGCGGTGGCCCAACCGGGCAGCTCGGGCAGGCGGCCCGTGGGGTCGGCCAGGCTGATCGGGTTCAACGCGGCGTAGTGGTACCGGTTGTGCTGCGGTTCGGGGTCGATGCTCGTCAGCCGCATGCTCTCTGGGTCGTACGTGCGGGCGTGCAGATACTGGGTGCCGGTCGGGTCGGTGTACTCGCCGGCGTACTGGAACGGGTTGCGCTGCGCCTCGCCCGGCGCGGTGCCCCCGTCCTGGCGCTCGGCGGCGCCGCTGTGGTCGCGCGTCGTGGTGAGGCCGTAGTCCGAGTAGTCGTAGCTGGTCGTCACCGCGGCCGACTCGTCGGTGAGCTCGGTGATGTTGCCGTGGAAATCCGCCTCGTAGTAGCTCGTCGAGGCCGCGACGGTTCGGGCGTGCCGGCCGACGCCGACGAGGTAGCCCGCAGTGACCGTCGCGTCAGCTTCGGTATGCGTGTCGTTGAGGAGCGTGGCGCCGTCCCAGTGGAACACCGTGGCAGCCGACGAGTCGGCGTGCGTACGGGTCGCGCGCTGCCCGGTCGCCCAATAGCCGATCCGGGTGACGGCGCCCTCCGGGCTGGTCTCGGCGACCGGCTGGTTCCGCGCGTTGTAGGCGTAGCTGGTGCCGTCGACCGCACGGACCACGCGTCCGAGCACGTCGCTCGTGGTCGTGCCGACCACGCCGTCGGCCCTGGTGGTGACGACCGCGTTCTCGCCGTGACGCTGGAGGGTGCGGTAGTCGATTCGCGTGACGTTGCCGGCCCGGTCGACCTGCTCGACCGGGCGACCCAGCGGATCGTAGACGGCCGAGGCGCTCGCACCCGTCGGGCCGATCTCACGCAGCGCACCGCCGTGCACCAGGTCGGCGACCCGTGTGGTCGTCGTTGCGGCGTCGGTCCCGGCCGCGACGGTCGTCGCCGTCGTCACCGTGCCCGCGGCGAGGTCGGTGTCTTTCGTGAAGGTGGTGACCACCGGCTCGCCATCGCCGCCCTGCGGGTACATCCGCTCGGCCCGGACGAAGCCGTCGGGGTCGACCTCGACCTCGCGCCGGCCCGTCCGCGTCAGTTCAGCGTCGCCGACCGTCCCGGCGTAGGTCTCCGTCGTGACCTGCGCGGTGCGCGAGGGGTTCAGTTCGTACCGCGTCTCACGCACCAGCCCGTCGGGCGCGGTGACGCGTTGGCTCACCGGCAGCCCGATCGGGGGCCGACCGGGTTCGGGTACGACATCGTCGTACCGCGTCTCGGTGCGCGTGCCGTCCTGATCGACCTGCGCCGTCAGCCGGCCGAGCTCGTCGAACTCGAACGACTCGGAGGCCTCGCGAGCCGCCCCGTCCGGGTTCAGGTGCGTCGCGGTGACCTTCGCCGGCTGCGCGTACTGCGGCGGCAACCCGGCGGGGGAGGACTCGCCGCCCTCCGGATACTCGAACATCTGCCGCTGGACGACGACGGGCCCCGCCTCGGTCGTCACCTCGAACTCCTGCTCGAGCAGCCGCTGGTGACCGTCGAATGCGGACACCATCGTACTGACGCCATCGGAGATGGCAGCCGTGAAACGTGACTCGGCGGATCGCGCCGAGTGCGGCTCGGTCCCGGGATCCAGCGGCCATCCCGAGGCGAGCCCGGCCCGCGCCTCCCAGCGGCGGGTGGAGAGTTCCGCGCCGGTGGCGGCCTCGGTCACTCGCACGCGGTCCACGGCGGCCTGCCCATCGGTGAGACGCTGCCAGCGCACCTCGGTCACTGCGCCCGACACCCCGGAGATGCGTTCGACGAGGCCCTCCGTGGTGTAGCCGATCCGAACCCGGTCGCCCACCGCGTTCACGGTGGCCGACACCCGGCCGCCGTCGAGCTCGATGGTGGCACTCGTCTGCGCCGCGCCGGCGCTCGTGGTCACGGCGACCCGGCCCGGATCCGACCAGTCGAGCGTCGTCGTCGCCCCGGCGACATCGATCGCCTCCAGCAGCTGGTGCCCGGCGCCCCACACCCAGTCCAGGCGGTTCCCGTCCACGTCCATTCGGACGACGGGGTCGCCGTCGGCGCTGAAGAACGTGCGCGCCCCACCGAGCTCGGCGAGCTCGAACGCCGCCTGCACACTGTCGCGCTGCCCGTCGGACCGCGCGGGAAGGTCGACCAGACCCTGCGTGAAGACCACGTCACCCAGCAGGTATCCGGCCAAGCCGCTCGCGACCGAGGAACTCGCCTCGTAGACGCCCCCCGAAGACGGCGACACCCGCACCGGGCCCTTGGTCTCGACTCGCGCGAGCCCGGCGATGTGCCATCCGCCGCCGAGTGGGGAGTGCAGGGCCGCGGTCTGGCGCGAGTCCCACCCGATCGAGATGCCCGCGACCGGCAGGGCGAACGAGAACGCCCCGCTGGGAGCGTCGACCATGCCCTCGACACCGTCGCCGAGCGCGAAGCCGCCGAGCACCTGCGGTTCCGCCGCCGGCGGCTGCGCGCCGTCGGCCCACGACGGGGCCACCGCCCCGCAGGTCATCACGGCGGCGCCCACCGCCGCGGTGATGACCGCGAGCATCACCCGCGTACTCCGTCGCATCGGGTCACGTGCTGGGTCCATCGCTGCACTACGCATAGACATCAGTATACAAGAGTATCGGCCAGGACGCGATGCACTGCCCCCAGCCCAGCGGCCCTGAGGGCGACAATGGGGGTATGCCCATCCTGAACAAGGACATGACGGTGTGCATCTCGCTCGCCGGCCGCCCGTCGAACCTCGGTACCCGGTTCCACAACTTCCTCTATGACGAACTCGGTCTGAACTTCATCTACAAGGCGTTCACGACCGACGACATCGAGGGTGCGATCCGCGGTGTGCGTGCCCTCGGCATTCGCGGATGCTCCGTCTCGATGCCGTTCAAGGAAGCCGTGATCCCGCTCGTCGACGTGATCGAGGATTCCGCACGCGCGATCGAGTCCGTCAACACCATCGTGAACGACGACGGCGAGCTGACCGCGTCGAACACCGACTACGAGGCGATCGCGCTGCTCATCGAGGAACACGGACTGGACCCCGCGCAGCGAGTGCTCGTGCGCGGATCCGGCGGCATGGCGAAGGCGACGGTCGCGGCGTTCCGCGGAGCGGGCTTCGACGAGGTCACCGTGCTCGCCCGCAACACCGAGCTGGGCCCGGCAATCGCCGAGCAGTACGGGTACGCGTGGGTCGCGACCGACCCCGAGCCCGGCGCCGACCTCATCGTGAACGTGACGCCGCTCGGCATGGCGGGTGCCGACGCCGACGCGCTCTCCTTCTCACGCGAGCACATCGACGCCGCCCGGGCCGTCTTCGACGTGGTGGCGTTTCCCGCTGAGACGCCGTTGATCCGCACCGCGCGCGAGGCAGGGAAGACCGTCATCACCGGTGCCGAGGTGCACGCGCTGCAGGCCGCGAAGCAGTTCGAGCGATACACGGGCATGCCGATCACACGCGAGCAGGTGCAGCGCGCGGCGGCGTTCTCGCGCGAATGACTGCCGGTCGCGTGACCCGATGGTCGAGGAGCGCGTGCTCGTTCGTCGCGCGCTCCTCGACCAGCACCGTCAGCGAGCGGCCTTCAGTTCCCGACCGTGCACCGTCAGGGCGTAGATGACGAGGATGTCGAGCGTGAGGACGACGAGCGACCACCAGGGCTGCACGGGCAGCAGCGCGAGCTGACCGAGCGCGTTCAGCCCGACGAGGATGATCGCCACGACCCGGGCCCACGTCGCCCCGGCGATGAGCGCCGCGCCGACGATGATGAGTGCGACGCCGAAGATCAGGTGCCACCACCCCCAGCCCGAGGTGTCGAACAGGATGAGTCCGCCCTCGGCGGTGACGAAGTACGCGCTGTTCGGCATGAGGATCGCCACGAGCCCGTAGATCGCATCGAAGACCCCGGCGACCATGAGGACGATGGCGGCGAACCATCCCCACCCGACCCAGCCGGTTGTTTCAACGGTTGTCATGTCCGACCCCCTCCACCACGAGCAATCCTCATGGATCGCCGGTATCCGCATCATCCTCCCCGAACACCTGCGTGGTCAACGATCGACACACGCACGCGAAGTCCCCCTCCGCCGCGCAGGTAGACTGGCCGGGTCAGGCATCCCCCGCGGCATCCGCCCGCCGCCGTTCTCTGGAGCTCGCCCCACGTGACCGCTGAAGCATCCGCCGCGCCCACCACCAGCACCAAGCCGGTGCTCGACACCGTCGAGGTCGCCGCAGCGACACCCGAGAAGGAGCAGCCGTACGCGGCGCTCGGCCTCAAGCCCGACGAGTACGAGCGCATCCGCAACATCCTGGGCCGCCGCCCCACGAGCGCCGAGCTCGCGATGTACTCGGTCATGTGGAGCGAGCACTGCTCGTACAAGTCGTCGAAGATCTACCTGCGCCAGTTCGGCAAGAAGGTCACGCCCGAGATGAAGCAGCACCTCATGGTCGGCATGGGCGAGAACGCGGGCGTGCTCGACATCGGCGAGGGCTGGGCCGTCACGTTCAAGATCGAGTCGCACAACCACCCGAGCTACATCGAGCCGTTCCAGGGCGCCGCGACCGGCGTCGGCGGCATTGTGCGCGACATCATCTCGATGGGCGCTCGCCCGGTCGCGGTCATGGACGCGCTGCGTTTCGGGGCGATCGACCACCCCGACACCGCGCGCGTCGTGCACGGCGTGGTCTCGGGCATCAGTTTCTACGGCAACTGCCTCGGCCTGCCGAACATCGGCGGCGAGACCTGGTTCGACCCGGTGTATCAGGCGAACCCCCTCGTCAACGCACTCGCAGTCGGGGTCCTCCGCCATGAAGACCTGCACCTCGCGAACGCGAAGGGCGCTGGCAACAAGGTCGTGCTCTTCGGCGCGCGGACCGGTGGCGACGGCATCGGCGGCGCGTCGATCCTCGCGTCCGACACCTTCGCAGAGGGCGGGCCGACGAAGCGCCCTGCGGTTCAGGTCGGCGACCCGTTCGCCGAGAAGGTGCTCATCGAGTGCTGCCTCGAGCTGTTCGCGAACGACCTGGTCGAGGGCATCCAAGACCTGGGCGCCGCGGGCATCTCGTGTGCGACGAGTGAGCTCGCGAGCAACGGCGACGGCGGCATGGCGATCGTGCTCGACGACGTGCTGCTGCGCGACCCCACGCTCACGCCCGAAGAGATCCTGATGTCGGAGAGCCAGGAGCGCATGATGGCCATCGTGCGCCCCGAGAAGCTCGACGGCTTCCTCGAGGTCGTGAAGAAGTGGGACGTCGAGACGAGCGTGCTCGGCGAGGTCACCGACACCGGACGCCTCAGCATCATGTGGCATGGCCAGGAGATCGTGAACGTCGACCCGCGGACCGTCGCGGTCGATGGACCGGTCTATGAGCGCCCGGTGGCGTACCCGACGTGGGTCGACGCCCTCCAGGCCGATTCGGCCGCGGGTCTCGCGCGCCCGCAGACCGGGGCTGAACTGCGTGAGCAGTTCCTGCGGCTCATCGGCTCACCCAATCAGGCGGATGCCTCCTGGATCACGAACCAGTACGACAAGTACGTGCTCGGCAACACCGCGCTGAGCTATCCCGACGACGCGGGCATGATCCGGGTCGACGAGGAGTCCGGCCTGGGCGTCTCGGTCGCGACCGATGCGAACGGCCGCTACTCCTACCTCGACCCGCGCCAGGGCGCCAAGCTCGCGCTCGCGGAGGCGTACCGCAATGTCGCTGCGACGGGTGCGGTGCCCATGGGCGTCTCCGACTGCCTCAACTTCGGCTCGCCGGAGAACCCTGAGGTCATGTGGCAGTTCAGCGAGTCGGTCGAGGGCCTCAGTGACGGATGCCTCGAGCTCGGCATCCCCGTCACGGGCGGCAACGTCAGCTTCTACAACCAGACCGGCGACGTGCCGATCCACCCGACGCCCGTGATCGCCGTCCTCGGGGTGATCGACGATGTCGCGCGCCGCATCCCGAGCGGCTGGCAGGATGACGGGCACAACATCTATCTGCTCGGCGACACCGCGGCGGAGCTCGACGGCTCGGCCTGGGCCGGTGTCGTGCACGGGCACCTCGGTGGGCGTCCGCCGGCGGTTGACCTGGGGCGCGAGAAGACGCTTGCCGAGTTGCTCAACGCGGCGGCGATCGAGGGCCTCGTCGACTCGGCGCACGACCTGTCCGACGGCGGGCTCGCCGTGGCGCTGGCCGAAGCGGTCGGCCGGTTCGGCGTGGGCGCCCGGGTGTTCCTCGGCGAGGTCACCGAGGACGCCGGGATCGACCTCGCGACCGCGCTGTTCTCCGAGTCGACCGGCCGGGTCATCGTGACCGTGCCGCGCGAAGACGACGTGCGCTTCCGCGGGCTGTGCGAGGGGCGCGGGTATCCCGTGCGCCGCATCGGCGTGACGGATGCCTCGTCGCACGCGCTCGAGGTCCAGGACGCGTTCACCGTGCCGGTCGACGAGCTGCGCTCCGTCAACCGCGCGCCGCTGCAGGACGCGTTCGGGCCGGTCGTCGGCTACTGAGCCGGGCGGCCTCGCCGCCGCCCTGGTCGATCGGGGCGCGCTGGAGCGGGCGTCTGAAACCGGCGTGCCTGCCGGACTTCAGCGAGCCCGCCCCGCGTGCGAGACTCGTCTCGAACGAGCGGTCGCGGACGGAGACGACGATGAGCGACGGGCGGCAGACATACTCCGCGGAGTACGCGTCGAACCATGGACGGTTCGCCCTGATCCCCGCATCGTACGTGTTCCTGTTCGACGGCTCGCCGGATGACGCCGACGAGCGCGTACTGCTGCAGCGGCGCACGAACACGGGGTACTACGACGGCTGGTGGGCGGCATCGGCCGCTGGGCACGTCGACCCCGGCGAGTCGGTGTTCGCCTGCGCCGCCCGGGAAACGGCCGAGGAGATCGGCGTGGAGGCCTCGGAGTCGTCGCTGCAACCGCTGACCGCGATGCACCGGACGACGCTGGGCGGCGGGCCGATCGAGCAACGCATCGACGTGTTCTTCGGCTGCCGCTCCTGGAGCGGCGAACCGCGACTCCTCGAGTCGAAGGCCGACGCCCTCGAATGGTTCGACCTCGACGCTCTCCCCGAACGCCTGGTGCATCACGAGCGATTCGTGCTCGAGGGTCACCGGGACGGCACCCTGCTTGCCGTCACCACGTTCGGGTTCTGAGCGCGCAGCGGTCGCGGCGGGCCGCCGCGCCGGAGCCGTGGCCACGAATCGGCCAGCTGGCGACGAACGAGTGCACGGTCCAGTACCTGCCTCGGAGGCACAACGAGCATCCTGCGGGACCACGTACTGCTGTCGGCGCCCGCGACCCTGCTGGCGCCGACAACCGCGAACCGCTCATCGCTCGCGCACGGCCAGCCAGACGGCGGACCAGTCGGCCGGGGTAAGGCGGGCGGGCAGGGCCTCGGCCCCGATGCCTCGCCGGGCGAGCCACGTCTTGGCGTTCGGGAGCGGGTGCGACGCGCGTGAGAGCACCTGCGCGAGCCCCCGGCCTCGACCGCCGAATACCGAGGCGACGTACGCCTGGTAGGCGCGACGATCACGCTCGGGCACGAGTGGCGCGGCGCGGCGGCGGATCGTGAAGAGTCCGCCGTCGACGGACGGCACCGGCCGGAACGCGCGGGCCGGAACGCGCTGGTCGAGCTCGAATTCGAACCACGGCGCCCACTGCACCGTCAGCTGGCTCGTGCCGCCCACACCGGAGCGTCGCCGCGCGGCCTCCCACTGAGTCAGCAGCACCGCGTCGGTCCACGCGGATTCGGCAAGCACGCGTCTGAGGATCGCCGTCGTCAGATGGAATGGCACGTTGCTTGCAATCACGTGCGGGCTCAAGGGGAAGCGCCACGTGAGCGCGTCGGCGGTGACGATGTGCACCGAGCGCGAATCACCCGTAGGACCGGGCGCAGGGTCTCCGCGCCGACCTGCCTGCCGGCGGCTGTTCGCGCGGGCGCGCCGCACCCCGCGCGTCCCGCCCGTCGTCACCGGACTCGCTCCGCTCGATGGTGGCCCCATCCGGCTCGGGACGCCCGCCTCCCGCGTCGACTCGGGTGCGGATGCGTCACCCCGGAAAGCACGGCGAAGCGCGTCGGCGCGGCGCGGGTCGAGCTCGACGGCCGTGAGCGGCCGGCCGAGGCCGGCGAGAGGTCGCGTCAGCGCACCCCCGCCCGCGCCGAGCTCGACGATGGGACCACTCGTCGCGTCGACGAGCTCGACGACGCGATCGATGACCCGGCGGTCGACCAGGAAGTTCTGGCCGAGTTCGTGGCGGCCGCCCACCGAAGCCGAGGCGTTCGGCCAGTCGGCGGCACGCCACTGGCCACCGCGACCGTGCGACTGCGAGCGCCCGGGATCATCGTGAACACGGGCGGATCGGTCTGACCGGCGCCGGCCGGACGAGTGACGAGAAGGGTCTGAGGATCGATGGGTGTGCAACTGCTGCTCCGCTGGCGAGAGAACCTGCAGCCGGGCACGCCGAACGCGCACCGGCCATGGACAGGTGGCCGAGGCGAAGCATCGCGAACGAGAGGTCGGGCGCTCCGCCTCAGGCGGTGCGGGGCCGAATGATCATCGCGGAGAAGTCAGCTGACACGGTGGGAGACCCTATCAGGCCTCCACGACCCGATGCAATGCGAGGGGAGGCCTCGATCAGGCGCCCTGCGGCGGGTTCGCGAGCGGCACGGCGCGGGTGTGAGCGCGCAGCGTCAGCGAACCTGCACGAGCTCGAAATAGAGGCTCCCGAACCCGACGATGATCACCGATGCGGCGGAGCCGGGCACGAACTTCGTCCCGTCCTGAGCCTCGATTCGCAGCTCGGCGTGTAGACGCGTGCGGTCCGCCCACACCAGGTCGTGGGAAGACGCACCCCGACCTCCGGACTGCCCCACGTCGACGGAGATGCGCTCCCAAGGTCCGTCGCACCAGTACTCGATCGGGAGGATGACCGCAGCGCCGTCATCCACGACCGTGGCGTCATACACCCGGGTCAGCTGCCCCATCGCGGTCGTGAACTCGCTCGACGCGTCGGTGGTCGGTGCGGCAGACGCGGCGGCCGGCGTCGCCACCGCGACTCCCGCCGCAGCCGTGACGAACAGGGCCGCGGCGGCGAGCCGCAACACCGGCCGACGCATGATGGGGGAAGTACGCACGATGAGAACCTGTCAAATACGGTGGTTACCGTACCAATATATCAATCGTCTCTGCGCTCCACAGCACCGCTGCAAGACCCGACGCCTCGGTCAGGCACCCTGGGGCGGGTTCGCGAGCAGTGTGGCGCGTTCGGTGAGGTATCGGTCGAGCGGGACGAACGCGTTCGCCTGGGTCGGGCTCCAACGCACCTGGACCACGCCGTCCTGCAGCACGACGTCGGGCGCTGTGTCGGAACCACCCGCCCGAAGCGCGTCGAGCACGACGGGCCGGGCGTCGAACACGACGGCCTCCCCCTCGGCGATGCCACCTTTCACCGCCGCGGCACGGAAGGCACGATGCTCGGCGACCGAGCTGGCCGTGACCGAACGTCGAGCCGGGCGCTCGGCGCGCACGACGCGGCCGGCCTCAGAGAGCCGACCCTCGTCGTCGAGGACGAGCACTCCGAGCCGCCACACTCGGGCGACGGGGCGCAGCCGCGGCGCGCGGCGGAAGAGCCCGAGCACTCGGCGCTCGGGCTCATACTCGGCGAGCACCTCCGTGCGCGCACCGGCCGCCCGGAGCATCGCGACCGTGTCGTCGATCGCACGGCGTGCCGTATCGAGCGCAGCGGTGATCGTGGTCTCACCGGCGTCATGCGAGCGGGCGGGGCCGACCGAGGCATCCGGACTGCGCGACGCCTCCGTGTCACTCGAGGCATCCGGACCGCGCGAGGCATCCTGCCCGCCCACCGCGCCGGGCCCGCTCATCGTGACCTGCCGATGAGCTCCAGCAGCGCCAGGCCGTAGGCCTCGGCGGGCTCGGGGTGTTCGAACCGGAGGCGTGCGCCGTCGAGCTCCACCTCGACCTCGAAGGCGTCGTCGAGACGCCGCAGGGCCTGGAACGTGTTGCGCAGGAGCTCACGCAGTTGGTCTTCGCGCGGTAGCCAGACCGCGTCGCCGAGACTCACCGAGTCGAGCGCCCACTCGGTCGTGCCATTGAACCCGAGAATGGTCGCCCCCGACGGCGTGCGGTGCGACTCGATGGTCATCTCGCTCACGGTGAAAACCTGGGCCTCGAACTCGGGTTCGACCTGGTCGGGCAGGTCGAGCTGAAATCGGTCTCCCGACGCCGGATGCCAGACCAGACCGGCCTGCTTCAGGGCCACCGCGAGTTCTCGGCTGATCATGGCTCCACGCTACCCGCGCAGAATGGCGTAAGCCCCGCCGGGGTGAGTGGCGGGGCTTACGCGATCGGCATGACTGCCTGACGCGATCGACGGCTCCGGGGTGGTGAGGGGAGAGCGCCGGTCGCGGTAGCTCCACATTACCCCACTAATATATTCTGTGCAACAAGTTCGTCGTCGAGCACACGCGATGCGCGACACTTCCCCGTTGCGAGACTTCTGTATTCTGGTATCCTGTGCGGCAGACAACGATGTTCCGCAGACGGGGTAACAATGACGTTTCCATCCCGGGCGAGATGGGCGGCGTTCGCCGCCGGCCTGTTCTTCGCCGTGCCGTTCCTCGCCGGCGACCCGGCTCGCGCCGGCGACCTCGCCATCGCACCGACCTGCGTCGCACGCGTGGGTCTCCCTGTCGACTGCCTCGTCCGTGAAGGCGGGGAGGCGCCCGGCGCGACGACGGCCGCCACGGCGCTGCCGCCTGGACTCGAGCTCACCGGCGACGGGCGGATCGCCGGGACGCCCACGCAGGCCGGCATCTCGAACGTCAGCCTCACCGTCGACGGCGAGGCGTCCGTCACCGTCCCGGTGGTCGTCTCGGACGTCGACTATCTCGCGGTGACGCTCTCCTCAGACGGCAAGACTCTGCGCGGCACCCGCTGGGACGGCAGCCACGCCATCCTGCATCAGGGTCTGTTCGGCAGCGACGTGCGTGGCCTCGGCATCCACCCCAACGGATCGGTGTACCTCCTGACCGTGCGCACCCTCCTCCGAGTCGAGCGTCCAGGTCAGGTCACCGTCGTGCTCGACGGGCTCGAGGCGGAGGCGATGGACATCGCCCCCGACGGCCAGATCCACATCGCTTCGCGGACCGAGGTGCTCAGCCTCCAGCCGAGCGGCGCCGTGTTCCATCGCGCGCGCGGTCAGAAAGTCTGGGACGTGCTCGAAGACGACGCGGGTGACATGTGGACCATCGAGTTCGAGTCCGGGGCGCGGCGCGTGCGTCACATCGAGGTCCGGACCGGCGAGAGCCATGTGCACGCCGCGGGGGTCGACCCGATCTCGATCGCGGCCGACCGAGGGCGCGTGTTCGTGTCGACCGCACCCTCGTGGTCCGAGCCCACACGCGTCGTGGCCATCGACCACGACGGCACCGAGACCACGCTCCTCGACGAGCGGCATCTTCGGGTGGAGTACAGCGACGCGTTCGGCTTGCTCGCCACCGATGTGAAGGTCAGCTCGCAGATCGCCTGGGGGTCGCCGCTCCGTCGCACCCAGCTCGCCGACCCGACGTTCCACCGGGTGGCCGTCGCTGAGCACCTGCGATTCACCGAGTAACAACGGCAACGGCGAAGGGCGGGCGCCGACCTCCCTACTTCGCCGTCACCGCAGCGTGTCGAACGCTGACCCGTTCGCCGCGCGATGAGGTCGGTCGTGACGGCGGCATCGGGCGGTCGCTACTTGGCCGTGACCGGGTGGTTCTCGACCGGAACCCGTTCGCCGCGCGTGATGAGCTCGGTGGTGATGCTCGCGTGTGGCGGGAACAGGTTCGGGTTCTGCAGCACCGCTCGGCTGCCGTCGAGGGTGAGGGTGTTGCTGGCCAGGCGGAGTTGCTCGGCCGGACGGTCGGGGTGGATCAGCGGAAGCGACGCGACGCCGGGGACGGCCACAACGCCGAACTGCACGGAGACCGTGGTGGCGGTGAGGGTGTGGAGCGCGGGGCCGGCAGCGGGGTCCATGAGCGCGCACGGCACCCATCCGCGTTCGTCGCAGGAGCCTGCCGCCAGCCCGGCGGCCCCGGTGCCGTCGGTCAGCAGGGCGTTCGCAGACGGATACAGGCCTGCTGGACCCACGTGGACGGTGGATGAGGTGCCGTTGCTGCGGAACACCGCCAGCATCTCTCGCGGGGCCGTGCCCCGCGCTGAGAAGAACACGTCGATCGCATTGCTCGCGGCCGCGCTCCCACCCACCTCTGCGTACTGCCCCGGCCGCAGTGAGAACGCGGTCAACCGGTTCGGATCGTCGGGGCTGCCGAGCCCGGTGATCAATGCCTTCGTCGCCCCGTCGCGGTAGTAGACCCGGTCGTAGAGCGCCGCGTAGGTCACCGTGTCGAGCCCCTGCGACGACGAGTCGTACAGGCTCACCCGGGCCGGAGCCTGATGGAGCCCGTTCGCGCGAACGGCCCCGGCGCCCGACATGTTCACCGATGACACGATGGTCGTGGGTGCGGGGGCCTCGAGCCCGCTCGCGTCGACGACGTTCGAGACCGTCCCGCCGACACTGACCCGGAAGTATCGGTAGTCCGCGGAGACGCCGTAGCTGGTCTGCCAATCGAACACCGCCTCGCCGGTCGTGATGAGGTCGCCCGAGCGGCTCGGCGCGAGCGGCGACGCCACGGTGCCCAAGGAGTTCCAGGTCGCGCCGTCGACGGACCCCTCGGCGACCGGGAGCGGAAGCGTCGTGGCGGTCAGGTCGGCGTCGGCGCCGGGCACCTGCCACCCCACGCCGGACACGGTGAAGCGGTGCACCGGCCGGGTCGGATCATCGGGGCTCGAGGTCGGCACGGTTCCCTCGGGTGCCGCGGGGGTGAGGCGAGTCGCGGCGATGATCGGCGCTTCGGCGATCGTCGCGCGTGCGTGACGATCGGCGATGATGAGCCGGAACCCCGATCGCCCGGCGGGTTCCAGCGCCCCCTCGAGCCGTCCGGTGCCGACCTGGGTGGTGACCGCGGCCCCGTGCGCACCGACCTGGACCTGGATCACCTGTCGGTGGGCCGGCTCCCCGGCCGGTTCGACCTGCGCGAAGAAGACACCCGGGTTATCGCCGCATGATGCGCCTCTGAGCAGCTGTGCCGTGGTGAACGGGCCCGCGGTTCCGGTTGCGGGGATACGCGCCGTCTGGATCGGGAGCGGTGCGGAGCCACCGGGCACCTGGGCGCTGTGCCAGCAGCCTTCGGCTCGGCTCGGGCCCGAAAACGTGCGGATCGTGACGTCGGTGCGTGAGCGGTTCTCGACCTGCACCGACCACGCCCGATAGCCGGGCACCATCCATTCCAGGTCCTTCGGCCCTGCGTTGTCGGTGACCACCGGTGACCCGCCGAGATCGGGTTTGGCGACGTGCGAGCTCGAGTCCCGACGGAACCCGATACGTGGCTCACCCGACGCGTCAGTGAAGAACCGCGCCGCGGTCACCGCACCACCGGTGATCCGCCCCCGCTCCGCCCCGTCCACGGCATCCATGAAGTCCAAATGCCCCAACGTGGGCCAACCCACCGCGACCCGCGCCTTCCCATTCCCACCGAACCCACCAAACGCGATCACATCCGGCCACTCGAACTTCGCCGGATCATTCGGCCGCAAATTCTTCGCCCACAACTCCTCACCCGTGACCGCGTCATACATCAACAACGCCGGCAAATCCCCCGTCAACACCCCGACCGCGACGAACAACCGCGACCCATCAGTCCCGAACTCCAACGCCGTGATCTGATCCCGCTCATTCGTCGGCAACGACCCGAACCGATGCGAACCCGAGTAATGCCACATCACCGTCTTGAAATCAGGCATCCCCGACACCCCCGCCTTGACGATCCGCACCCCGAGCTGATTGAACCCGATCGCCAAATACTCCTCGCCCTGCCACACGAACCCGTCCAACGCCGTGACCGCGAACTCATCCCCCTCATACCGACGATCCACCAACTTGCCATCCACCGTGTACTTGGTCACGACCGTCCCACGCGGCTCCCGCAACATGAACGTGCCCTCATCACTGACCCGAAGATTGCTGACGAAAATATGCCCACCAGCCACCGCCAGCCGACTCGCGCTATGCCCAACCCGGTCAGCCATATTCCACCCGCCATAAAAGATCGGCACTTGCGACCACTGCCGCGGCCACACCGACGACGCCCCAGCCTCGAACGACCGCAACACCCCCGACCCCCGCGTCACCGGCTCCACAACCTCCACCCGCGACCCGTTCAACCGCACCACCTGCTCATACCCCAAACCGAGAACGTCAACCACCACCTCGTTCTTGCCGGACGGCACCGTCACACCCGCATCAGGCGGCAACGCAGCCCCACCCGCCTCACCCGCGCCCACCTCACCCGACGCCGCCGCCTCACCCGCGGCCGCCCCCAGCGACGCCGCGCCCAGCGACGCCGCGGCGGTGACCCCGGGCGACTGCGGCACGGCCGTCGCGGTCGCAGCCGCGCCGACCGTGGCCGCGAGTGCGCTCACCGTCACGAGCGCGCTCAGCACCACCAGCCGGGGCGCACGGGTCGCGCGCAGCAGCCTGCCGGGCTCATGGTGACGACGCATCACGGCATGACCTCCCTCGATCGCACGTAGAGGTTCTCGAGCGCCACCCGCTCGCCATGGGTGACGAGCTGGCCCGAGATCGTGGCGTTGTAGCCGAATCCGTTGGGGTTTCGCAGGCTTGCGCGGCTGCCCAGGAACTGGAAGCCGTCGCTGGCGATGGTGAGCTCTTCGGTGTACTTCTCGGGTTCGATCAGCGGGAGCGACGCACCGCCCGGAACCGCGACCGCGCGCAACTGCACGGTCACGCTCGTCGACGTCAGGCTGTGCATGGCGGGCGCGGCTGAGGCATCGGCGAGGGCGCAGGCACCCTCGAGACACGACGAGATGCTGATCCCGTCGGCACCGGTGCTGCCGCCGTTCGGCGCGAGCATGGCGCCCGCCGGCGCCAGCGGCGCCGAGCCCTCGAGCGCGGCTGGGCCGATCGCATTGTGCTTGAACATCGCCTTCACCTTTCGGCCGGGCTGGTTCGAGCGGGTCGAGAAGTAGACACCGATCGAGGTGTTCGAGGTGGCGCTGACCGCCTCGTTCGCGTACTGGCCCGGCGAGAGCGAGAACATCACGAGCTGGCTCGGGTCGGCCGGGTCACCGAGACCCGTGATGAGCGCGTTGCTCAGCGCGTCGCGGTAGTAGATCCGGTCGTACGACGCCGGGTATGCGCCCGGATCCATCTCCCGCAGGTCGCCGTCGATCAGACTCACCCGCATGGGCGACTGATCGAGCCCGTTCGGCCGCGGCGCGCTCCCTTCGACGATGGAGACGCCCGAGACGACCGCCGGCTCCGGCGCCGCGAGCCCGGTCACGTCGACCACGTTCGAGGCCGCGCCGCCGGCGACCACCCGGAAGAACCGGTGGTTCTTCGCCGCGCCGGCGACCGTCTGCCAGTCGAACACGGCTCGCCCCATGGTGATCCGTTCGCCGACCCTGGTCGGCGCGACGGGCGAGGCGACGGTGCCAAGCCGGTCCCACTCCACGCCGTCGACCGATCCCTCGGCGAACGGCAGTGGCAGCACGGCCTCGGAGAGGTCGGCGTCGGCACCCGGTACCCACCAGGAGAGACCGGACACCGTGAAGCGGTGGACGGGGCGCGTGGGGTCGTCGGCACCGGCCTTCGGCTGGTACCCCGCCGCCGGGGCGGGGGTGAGCCGCGACGCGTCGAGCACCGGCGCACCCTCGATCGTGGGCGCCGCATACCGGTCGGTGACGACAAGCCGAACGCCGTACAGGCCGTCGCGCATCTCCTCGTACGGTTCGACGTGCACCGCGAGCCGTCCGCTGCCGACCTGCTCCAGGATGCGGACCCCGTCCCACCTGCCGTGCAGCTGCACCAACCGGCGGTGCCCGGGTTCACCCGGCAGCTCGACCTGCGCGTAGAACACGCCCGGCTCGCTGGAGCCGCACCCGTCGCCGGTGGTGCGACGCGCGGACACGAACGGCCCGGCGTTCGCCCCGGGTCCGATGCGGACGGGCGACGTCGGCAGCCGGTTCGAGACGCCGTGCAGTCCGCCGACCAGCCAGCAGCCGTTCGCGCGGTTCGCGCCCGCGAAGCCCTTGAAGCTGATCTCGGCCCGCGACCGGTTCTCGACCTGCATCAGCCACGGCCGGTACCCCGGCACCATCCACTCCAGTGCGCCGCCGTCGCTCGTCGCCACGATCGCCGGGGTTCCGGCGGTGTTGAGCTTGGCCACGTGCGAGCTGACGTCGGGATACTGGCCGCGGCGGAACCCGAGCGCCGCCTCACCCGAGGCATCCGTGAAGAATCGCATCGCGCTCACCCGCCCGCCGTCGAGGACGCCGAGGTCGGCGCCCGTCGTCGGGTCCATCACCGTGAGCCGGCCGAGGGTCGGCCAGCCGACCCCGATCACGTGTCGCCGGTCGGCGCCGAGTTCGCCGAACGCGATCACCTCCGGCCATTCCCAGCCGTGGTCGTGTGGCCGGAAATTCTTGGTCCAGAGCTCGCGCCCGGAGATCGCCTCGTGCGCGACGATCGCCGGCATCTCGCGGGTCAGCGCGCCGATGACGACGATCAGCCGGTCGTCGCCGTCGACCCCGAGCTCGACCTCGGTGATCTGATCGCGCGCCTGCGCCTCGCCTCCGGGCCGGTGCGGACCGGTCCAATGCTGCAGCAACTGTTGGACCATGAGCATGCCCTTGGGGTCGTCCGCGGTGCCCGTCGCGCCCTTGACGATCTTGACGCCGGTGTAGTTGAGCCCGATCGCGAGGTACTCCTCACCGTGCCACAGGAAGCCGTCGAGCGCCGTCACCGCGAACTCCCGGCCCTCGGTGCGCTGGTTCAACACCGTGCCGTCGACGTTGTAGCGCGTGGTCACCGAGCCGTCGGCCCGCACATACGTCTTGCCGTCGATGTCCTTCTCGAGGCGAGTGCGCAGGTTGCTCACGTAGATGCTGCGCCCCGCCACGGCGAGGCGGCTCGCACTGCGCCCCGGAAGCTGCTCGAGGATGTTGCTGCCGCCGTAGTACACCGCGCCGAGGCCCTGGCGCGGCCAGTCGGCGGCGGCCCGCGCGTCGAAGGAGCGGATCACCTCGCCGCCGCGGGTCTCGGGCTCGACGATCTCGACCTCGTTCTCGTTCAGCCGGATGACCTGCTCGTAGCCACGCCCCAGCACGTCGGCGGTCACCTCGTTCTGGCCGGCCGGAACCGTCACGCCCGCATCGAGTGGGACGGATGCGGCGGCCGTCGCGGAGGCATCGGGCACCGCCGACCCCGCGGCTTCCGACCCCGCGGCTTCCGCCGCTTCGGCCGGCACGGCCTCGGCCGCTGATGGCGCCATGGGAACCGTGACCGTCGCGATCGCAACGAGACCGGCCGCGATCGCCAGCATGCGGGCGATGGCGCCGGAACGCCTCGATCTGACCAATCGCGGACTCGCCGTCGTGTGCTCCATCGGGCCTCCCAACACACTAATATGCTAGCACGCCAAGCATGCGGCCCGTCCGGGAGGAACCTGTGAGCGAGGGGTCAGCGGCGCTGGCGCGCGGGGCCGGCAGCGGCGCCGAGCCCGACGACGATCAGACCCACGATGACGAGTCCCCACCGGCCGGCGATCACGCCGACCACCCCGAGCACCACGCCCACCAGCACGAGCGCCCGCGCCAGGGCGAGGCGCCACCGCGGTCCCGCGCTCATCGCGCTGCCGCGCTCATCGCGGTGCCACGCTCATCGCGGTGCGACGGCGGCGACGTCGAACGGCACGCCGGTCGCCCGCTCGGCGAACGCCCAGACGTGCGACGCGATCTGGGGATCGCGGGTGACGCGCGTCGCCGTGGCGAGTGCGGGCGTGCCCTTGGTGCGGAAGCGTGGGCCCCAGAACTGGCCGCCCTCGACGCCGCTCGCCGTCAGCGCGTGCAGCACGGGCTCCGCTCCGCGGTGCTTGCCCTGCGCCCACAGCCCCTGCAGCTGATCGGCGAACCTGCCACCGCGTGAGGGCTCGTTCACGCCGGGCACGAACGGCGTGCGCCCCGAGATCGAATACCCGGGGTGCGCCACCACGCTCAGCACCGATGACCCGGCGGCGCGGAGTCGGCGGTCGAGCTCGAAGCCGAGCGACTGGGTGGCGATCTTCGACTGCGCGTAGGCGCGCCACAGGTCGTAGCCGCGCTCGAGCTGCAGGTCGTCGACGCGGAAGGTCGAGAGTTGGGTCGACAGCGATCCGAGCGACACGATCCTGCCGCCCGGCGCGACGCGCGCAAGCAGCCGTGCGAGCAGGGCAAAGTGACCGAGGACATTCGTGGCGAGCACGAGTTCGTTGCCGTCCACGCTCGTCTGTCGGCGGCCCGGGGTGTGCACCATGCCTGCGTTCATGACGATCCCGTCGAACGGCGCGCCGCCGGCGAGCTCGGTGGCGCGCTGCGCGCCGGCCGCCACCGAAGCGAGCGATGCCTGATCGAAGACGAGTGTGGCCGCGGACCCGGCGACCTCGCCCGCGGTGACGCCCTCCGCCACACGCGCGTTGATCACGTCGGCGGCCGCCTGGAGCCGCTCAGGGCTGCGCCCGGTCATCACGATCTGTGCGCCGGCGCCGACGAGTCGGGCGCTCGTGAAGAATCCGAGCCCGGCGTTGGCCCCGGTCACGAGGTACCGCCGACCGGTCTGGTCGGGCAGCGCCGACGGGTACCAGCTCACAGCCCGGCCGCGGCCTCCGCCGCCGGGCCGTTGCCCGCGAGCTCTTCGTGGTGCTGGATCACTTCGGCGACGACGAAGTTGAACCACTTCTCGGCGAAGGCCGGGTCGAGGTGCGCGTCCTCGGCGAGCGCGCGCAGGCGCGCGAGCTGGCGCTTCTCACGCTCGGGATCGCTCGGCGGGAGCCCGTGCGCCGCCTTCAGCCGGCCGACCTGCTGCGTGAACTTGAACCGCTCGGCGAGCAGATGGATGAGGGCGGCGTCGATGTTGTCGATGCTCGAGCGGATGCCGAGCAGCTCCGACATCGCGGCGTCACGGTCGTCGATGGCACTCATGCCTTCGACCCTAGGCGACGACGGCCCGCGACGGGCCGTCGGCCGCACGCTCGAGCATGGGCCGAGTCGCACGCAGCCCGAGCCAGACGACACCGATGCCCGCCGCGAGCACCGCGGCGATCACGAGCAACGAGACGGGAGCGACGATCAGGGCGATTCCCGTGAGCGGCAGCATCACGGCCGCGGCCGCGACCGCCGAGCCCACGGCCGTGATGCGGAGGGGTGACATCACGGCGCGCCGGCGTGCGGCGTCCATCGTGGACCGCGGCATGCCGAGCATGTCGAGCGAGCGATACAGGTCGCGTCGGTCGAGGATGCCGGCGGCCTGGTTCACGCCGACGGAGCACGCCACCATCAGGAATGACCCCACGACGGTGATCAGCAGGCCCGTGCGGATGTCGGCGAGCAGCAGCACTGACTCCCGGTCGCCGTCGCTCGCGCTCATCGCCTGGAGCACGGCGACGCCGGATCCGGCGAACACGGCCATGAAGCTGGTCATGGCGACACCGGACACCTGACGCCAGGCCGCCTTCGGCGACTCGAGCACGGTGCGGGCGGCCAGCAGACGCGCAGGGGCCTTGGCGCGGCGTGCCTGGCCGGATGCCACGAGCCGGAGCACCCACGGACCCATGAGGTTCAGCACGGCGATCGTGCCGCCGAAGGCGGCCGCGAGCATCGCGAGGATCACGATCAGCGACCCCGCGACCTGCAGGAGGGCCATCATGCCGAAGGCGAGCACGATGACCGCCGCGCCGATCATGAGGCGCACCCAGTGCACACGCGGAACCTCCTGCCTCGTGCGCACGCCGAGGGGTGAGATGACCACGCGCCGCAGGCCGAGCACGGCGCTGACGATGGCGAGCGCCGTCACTCCGAGCGGGACGAAGGCGACGGATGCCCCGAGCCACACGCCCTCGACGCCGAGCGCCTGCCCGCGGAACGGGATCAGCGCGAGCGCAGGCACGAACGTCACGTAGAGGGCCACGCCGACGGCCGCGCCGGCGAGCGCGAGGGCGCCGGCCTCGATGACGGCGAGTGCGGACACGGTCGAAGAGGTCGCTCCGAGCAGCCGCAGCGTCGCAAGCCGGTCGTCGCGTCGACGCGCGGAGAGCCTCGCTGCCGCGCCGCCGAGCGACGCGAGCGGGACGACGAGCAGGACGAGGGCGACGACCGCGAGCGCCTGGTAGGTCGCGCCGTACTCGTCGTCCCACGCCCAGAACATCTGCGCGCCGCCGAGCACGGTGGACAGCAGCGCGGTCACGATGGCGAATGCGGTCACCGGCAGGGCGATCGTCGCGAACCCTTGACGGTCGGGCCGTGCGAGCAACCAGGCCACACGGCCGATCATGCGCGCACCGCCGCATCCGCCGTCGCCGCATCCGCCGTCGCCGCATCCGCCGTCGCCGCATCCGCCGTCGCCGCATCCGCGCCGCTGGAACCGGCCGCCCGGCTCGCGGGATGCCCCGCACGCTCGGCGACGATCCGACCGTCGCGAACCTCGACGATGCGCTCGCAGCGCGCCGCGACGTCCGGGTCGTGCGTCACCAGCACGAGCGTGCGCCCCTGCCCGACGGTCGAGTCCAGCAGGGCGTCCATCACGTCGGCCGACGTGGCGGAGTCGAGCGCTCCCGTCGGCTCGTCGGCGAACACCACCCGGGCACCCGTGACCTGTGCGCGGGCGATCGCGACGCGCTGGGCCTGCCCCCCGGACAGCTGCCCGATCCGGCGGTCCTCCATGCCCGCGAGCCCGAGCGCGGCCAACCAGCCGCGGGCATGCTCCTCGGCCCTCGGCCGCGGCATCCCGTTCAGCATGAGCGCGAGCGCGACGTTCTCGACCGCGGTGAGCTCGGCGATCAGCAGCCCCTGCTGGAAGACGAAGCCGAACGCCTCGCGGCGCAGCCGGGAGCGCTCGCGCTCGGACAACGCGGTGACCTCGACCCGTGCCTCGGCGGTCCGGAAGGCCACCGATCCGGAATCGGGCGCCACGATGCCCGCGAGGAGGTGCAGCAGCGTGGTCTTGCCGGAGCCCGAGGCACCCATGATCGCGACCGACTCGCCGGCTCGCACCGAGAGCGCGACCCCGTCGAGAGCGCGGGTCGGGCCGTAGGACTTCACGAGGGCGGATGCCTCGAGCACGAAACCAGTCATACGGCCAGCCTCGCTGCCCCAGCCAGGTCAGCGCGTCGCGCCAGGGGATGATCAGCCCGGCGCCGGGTCATTCTGCAGGATGACCCGACGGGACGAGCCCCGGCCGGGTGACCGCGCAGGTGAACGAGCGGGTGAAGTTCGCCGGTCGCCGCCGGAGCCGTGCGCGCCGGCTCGCCATGCTTGAGCTGAATCTGCCCACCGGCGTGAAAGAGGAACCCCCGACCATGACTGCGACCACCGACCGTACCAAGACCGTCGTCAACGGCATCCGCACCGCGCTGGGGGTCGGCGGTCTGCTCGCGCTCATCGTCGGCATCCTGATCCTCGCCTGGCCTGGGAAGACCGCCATGGTCGTCACGGCCATCATCGCCGTCTACGCGATCGTCGCCGGCTTCGTCTACGCCGGTCTCGGGATCTTCACCAAGACCCGCGGCGGATGGTCGCGTGTCGGCTACATCCTCCTCGGCGTCGTGTTCGTCATCGCCGGCATCGTGGCGTTCGCGAACCTCGCGCAGACCACCGCCTGGCTGGCCTTCTTCCTCGGCGTTCTCGTCGGCGTCATGTGGATCATCGAGGGCGCCGTGGCGCTCGTCACGATCCGCGAGTCGGCATCCAAGGTGTGGGGCGTGATCTTCGCGATCATCAGCATCGTCGCCGGCATCGTGCTGATCATCGCCCCGATCTGGGGCGCGGTCACCCTCTGGTGGCTGCTCGGCATCTCGCTCATCGTGCTCGGTGTCATCAACATCGTGCGCGCCTTCACCTACGGCAACCGCCGCTCGTGAGCACGACCGCGACCCGCGTCGACGGCCTGTTCAACTTCCGCGACACGGGCGGCATGCCGCTCGCCGCGGGAGGGGTCAGCCGCCAGGGCGTGCTGTTCCGGTCCGACGCGCTCAACGCGCTGACGCCGGACGGGCTCGACGCGGTCGCGGCCACCGACATCGGGGTGATCGTCGACTTCCGCACCCCCGAAGAGCGGACGGCGGCGCCCGACCGGCTGCCCACCGACCGCGAGTACCGGGTCGTCCAACTGTCGATCCTCGAGGGCGCGATGGCCGACCTGGCCAAGCAGGCACTCTCCGACGGCGCCGCCGCGACCCCCGAGCAGCTCGCCCAGGTGGCCGCGTCGGTGCCGTCGCTGGGTGACATGTACGTCGGCATGTTGCAGCACGGCGCGCCGCAGTTCGCCGAGGTCGCGAAGCTCATCGCGGCCTCGAACGACGACACCGCGTCCGCGGTGCTCGTGCACTGCACCGCCGGCAAGGACCGCACGGGCGTCGCGACCGCGCTCATGCTCGACGCGGCGGGGGTCGACCGCGCCGCGGTCATCGCCGATTATGCCTCGTCGGAGGAGCACCTCGCGGGGCCGTGGGCGGACGGCATGCTGCACATGATCACGTCCTTCGGGCTGCCGATCACGCCCCAGCTCCGGGAGCTCGCGACGGGCACGCCGCCCGCCGCCATCGAGCAGGCCCTCGCGTGGGTCGACGCGAACCACGGCGGCGCCGCGGCATATCTGCAGTCCGGCGGTCTGTCCGACGGCGAGCTCGCGGCGCTCCGCACGCGCATCGCGGGCTGACCCGGACGAGGCGCGGCCAGCCGGCCAGCCGGTCGAACGGCGCGCGGCTCAGGGCCGACGCGAACGCGTGAGCGCGGGCAGCACCGCACGCGCGGCACGCAGCTGATCCGCGAGCGCGGCGAGCGGGGCGGACACGGGCAACGGTGCTCCGGCGCGCGGCGCCCGGCCCTCGGCGATGGCGCCCGCCAGATCGTCGAGCACACGGCGGGCGCGTTCGAGATCCCGCGCATCGAGAGGGATCCCGGTCGCGGCCGATGTCGTCGCGACCGCCGTGATGGCGTCCGTGACCCGCTCGAGGGCATCGACCTCGGCCAGCCAGGACGCCGCGGCGGCGCTGATCGCCGGCGGCTCAGCCTGTGATTTGGCGATCCGGGTGCGCAGATCGGCGACGCGGCGATACGCCTCACGGCGCGCCCCGACCCGCTCCTGCGGGCTGGGCCGCGGGTCGGGCCGGGGTGCAGGCTCGCCCGGCTCCCGCGTGCTCGGCGCGGCGACCGGCGGCGCGGATGCAACCGCGGCGGGGGCCACGGGAATCGCAACGTCGAGATAGCGGACCAGCGCACGCACGAGGTCGGCCATGCCCTCGGCCAGGTCGCGCGGCGAACGCCACGTCGACGGCCAGGGCAGGTACCCGAGCAGCAGGACGATCGCGCAGCCGAGCACGGTGTCGAGCATCCGCGCCTCGACGAACTGCGGGTGTGGGCCGACGTGCAGTTCGACGAGCAGCACCGCGAGCGGCGTGGAGACCGCCGAGTACAGCGCGAAGCTCCGCGACATGGCGATGGGGATGCATCCGGCCAGCACCGCGATGACGAGCAGCTGCCAGCCGTCCCGCGGGACGAGTGCCACCGCGAGCGTGCCGATCCCGACGCCGATCACCGTGCCCACCCCACGCTGGACCGCCCGCGCGAAGACCGACCCGAAGTCGGGCTTCATGACCTGTGCGACGGTGATCATGACGAGGTAGGGCCGCTCGAGCTGCAGCAGCAGGCTGAGCCCCTGCGCGACCGCCATGCACAACACCAGTCGGAGCACCGAGAACCAGAGCTCGTCTCCCGCCATCAGCGACCGCCCCGCGGTGCGCAGGCGTTCCGGCAGGGTGGGCTTGGCCGGCAGCTCGGGCTCGCGGCCGCGGGCGACGGATGCGGCACGGAGCACCCGCCAGCCCGTGGCGAGCTGCGCCAACGCGCCGACCGCGTGCACGAGCGCCTGCACCTCGGGCGCGGCGGCAGCGGCCGACGCCGTGGTCGACGCGGTGCGCACGAACGTCGGCGCAGCTGCCCCGGCAGGGTGCTCGATCCAGGTGCTCAAGGCACGCAGGTAGGCGACGACCTCCCGCGGCGCCGACTCGTCCTCCGCGCTCACCGCGATCGCGGCATCCACCACGGGAGCCGACGCGTTCAACATCGCGACCAGTGCGTGCCAGCGCGGATCCCTGAGGGCGGCCCAGGTCCGGGCGGCGACCATGACGTCGTAGGCGTCGTCGAGGGCGCTCGTGAGCCTCGCGGCCGCGGCGCGCGTCGCATCCGGACCGATGGCGGCGAGCTGATCGGCGATCGCACCATAGACGCCCGCGACGGCGCGCCGTTCGGGAGACAGGGTCGGGCCGGCCACGGCGGCGACGACCGCGGTCAGCGCCAGCCGCCACACCGCGCCCGCGCCGAACACCAGCGGCGCGAGCCACGCGGGACTCAGCCCGAAGTCGGCGTTCGCCGCGGTCACCGTGTACACGAGGAAGAACAGCCCCGAGCGGGAGGCGGTCGCGCTCACCGTGCCGGACAAACCCGACACCAGCGTGGCCGCGACGACCGCGATGAAAGTCTCGACGGGGTGGCCGTACACGAGCGTGCCGAGCGCGAACCCCAGCGTGGCGAACAGGGCGACCCACGCCATCCGGTGCACGCGTTCGATGCCCACTGCCCCGGCGTCCCGGGTCGACGCGCCCATGGCCCCCATCGAGGCGAGCGCACCGGCCGCGAGCGCCGACGGATGGGCCGGGGCCAGCGCGAGGCCGAGGGCGATGGGCGTCGCGATCCCCACCGCGGTGAGGATCACCCGATCCCACTGGATCGGGGCCGGCGTCGTCCGCACCAGCGCCCGGAACCACGCGGCGACCCCGCTCACGACGGCGTGGCCGCTGCGGCGCTCTCCGCCCTCGAGAGCGAGAAGACCCCGGCGATGGAGACGGCGCCCGCGACCACGAAGGCGAAGATCGCCCAGACGGGTGCCGAACTGGCCTCGCCGAGGATGGTGATGCCGAGCACGACCGCGATCGCCGGGTCGACGACCGTGAGCCCGGCGACCACGACCTCAGGACGGTTGGACGCGTGCGCGCGCTGCACGAAGAAGATGGACAGCGCGCCGGCGATGCCGATGCCCAGGAGGCAGGCGAGCGTGAGCAGGTTCTCGGTGTCGAAGGAGAGATCGTGCTGCTTCAGGGCCGTCTGCACGCGAAGGATCACGGTCTTGCCGAGCGTCGCGACGAACGCCGAGTAGATGCCACCCAGCAGCACCCAGAGCACCGGCGGCGCCGGACGCTTCCGTCCGAAGACCACGAACACGCCGGTCGCGAGCAGCACGCTGCCGAGCACCGCCAGGATCGCGATGAGCTGCACATCGGTGATGGCGTGCTGCGTGCTCACGAGCGCGGCGACCGTGACGAACGCGGCGACCCCGACCACACAGGTGACGATGGCCCGGACGACGTCACGCGACGGCGCCTGCTTCGCCATGATGGAGGTCACGAGCACCGTGATCACGAGCGCGACCACGCCGATCGGCTGGACGACGACGAGCGGCGCGAACGTGAGGCTGCCCATCTGGAGCAGGATGGCGACGAGGAGCAGCAGCGCCCCGATCAGCCACGAGTGATTGCGGAGGAGGTGGATGATCTTCGACCCGTCGGCGCCGCCGGACGCGCGGGTCTCCATCTCGTGCACCCCGCGGCCCTGGAGCAGGTTGCCGAGCGAGAGCGCGGCCGCCGATGCGACCGCGAGCGCGATTCCCGCGAGCGGCGCGGAGTCGAGTTCCATGGTCATTTCTCGCTTTCGAGGTGGAGTTTGACACTGATCTCGTACGCGTCGAGCTCGTCGAGGACGTAGCGGAGCGCGGTCGTGCTGTACCGGCCCGACCGGCCGAGCTCGTGCAGCCGTGCACGCTTGACCTCGACGAGCGCGAGCTGCAGCGCGAGGGCTTCGGCCGTGGCCGCGCCGTCCGACGGATCGAGCGGCGAGACGAGCCGGGCCGGTGGCACATCGGTGATCAGGTCGGAGCACGGCGCGCCCGCGCTGCCGGCGACGGTTCCCTGCTCGACCGCCTCGCGCGCCGCCTCGCGCAGCGCCGCATCGATCGTGCGGATCTCCGCGCTCGGCAGCCCGCCCGCGCCGGGGCGCTTGAGGCCGAGGAGGCGGACCAGCGGTGCGAGCGTGAGCCCCTGCACCAGGAGACTTCCCGCCGCGATGAGGAACGCGACGAAGATGAGCAGATCGCGCTGCGGGGTGGACTCCGGCAGGGTCTGCGCGGCCGCGAGCGTGACCGCACCACGCATCCCGGCCCACACGATCACGGCCTGATGCCGCCAGGTCAAGGGCGCCGCGTCGAAGTACTCCCGGTCGGCATTCATCCTGCTGATCCGTTCGGCACGGCGCGCGCGTCCCGGCCGGTGCCCGTGCCCGCCCGCGTGATCGGTGCTCGCCTCGAGCCGGCGCGCCACGACGCGTTTCACCCGTGCCGCGTGCGCGCTGAGCATCGGGACCACGTACAGCGCCCTGACGAGTATCAGTCCGATGAAGCCGAGCGCCGCGATGCCGACCGCCGTGAAGAGCCCGGCATCGGCCGAGAGGTTGTCCACGATGATGCCGTAGAGCTGCAAACCCATCAGCAGGAACACCGCGCCCTCGAGCACGAACTCGATCGTTCGCCAGTTCAGCTTGTCCGAGACACGCTGCTCGGGCGTCAGCCATCTGACCGACCCCTGGCCGCACACCACACCCGCCACCACGGTCGCGACGAGGCCGGACCCACCGAGGGCCTCCGTCGGCAGGAAGGCGAGGTACGGCACGGTGAGACCGAGGGCCGTGTTCGCCGTGGCGCTCGTCGTCCACGCACGGAGCCGGAGCGCGACGACACCCGCGAGCGCGCCGATCACGATCGCCGAGACGACCGCCCACGCGAACGATCCGACGGTCGTCAGGAACGAGAACCCGGAGGCTGCGGCGACGATCGCGGTGCGCAACAGCACGAGCGCCGACGCGTCGTTCAGCAGGCTCTCGCCCTCGAGCACGGTGACCACCCGTCGCGGCACCCCGAGCTTGCGCACGATCGAGGTCGCGACCGCGTCGGTCGGGCTCACGATCGCGCCGAGCGCGACCGCGAGCGGGAACCCGATCCCGGGGATCGCCCAGGCGAACAGCACCCCGAGCACGAGCGCGCTAACGATGACCAGCAGCACCGCCAGACCGCTGATGGCGCTCAGGTCCCTGCGGAACTCGATCGCCGGAGCGGAGACCGCGGCCGCGAACAGGAGCGGCGGCAGCACGCCGTTCAGGATGAGCTCGGGCGGAACGGACAGCGGAGACACCGCCGGGATGAAACTGATCGCGACGCCGACCGCGACGAGGATGAGCGGGCCCGCGACTCCGATCTTGCTCGAGAGCGAGTTCGCGAACACGATGACCATGACGCCGGCGATCAGCGCGAGGACGAGCTCGATGGACATGAGGTGCGTCTCAGCCCGCCAGGTCCGCGAGGCCCGAGCCGATGAGCTTGACACCGAGGATGAGGAACAGCACCGTCATGATCACCGCGTGATTGGCGACCAGCCAGGTGCGCATACCGGTGAGACGCACCTCGACCGTGTTCGGAGCGACCACACTCACGATCCAGGGCACGGCGACCGCGAGGCATCCGATCGCCGCGAAGATGAGCACGACCGCGACCGATTCCTCGACGGCCAACGGAGCCTGCGAGATGCGCCCGCCCGCGGCGGCCAGCAACGGCAGGTCCTTGGGCGAGAGCGGGCCGGCGATGAGCACGCCGACCAGGAACGCCTTGCCGATGGTCAGCCGGTCGAGGCTCTCCATCCACTTCGGGGTGCGGTGCACGGCACGACTCCGCCACTGCAGCGCGGCCATCACGAGCAGCGCCACGCCGAGCACGATCTCGATGACGTCGATCGTGATGTGCGGGCCGGAGTCGACCTCCTCGGCGCCCGACGAACGGCCGAACAGCACGAGCAGGCCGACGAACACCACGGCCCAGGCGTAGCTGCCCAGGATGAACGCGGTGCCGTTGGTGCGCCCTTTGCCCGACGTCGCCATGAGGATCACCGCGACAATGGCGAGCGGACTGATCGCGACCGCGACGCCGAGCGTGAGCAGGTCGGCGAGCACGGCAAGCATCAGGGCGACACCTCCGCCGGCCGGCGCTGCACCAGCTCCAGCAGCCAGCCCACGGCGAGGGCGACCACGACGACGAGCGCGAGGTCCCCGCCCGTGATCGGACGCAGCGCGAAGAGCCACAGCACCGCGAGCACGCCGAGCCCGACGCGCACCCCGACCCGGTGACGCGCGAGCCAGGCACCGACGCCGCCCGTGTCGACCCCGCGGGCCACGAGCGCACGACGGATCGACGCGTTCAGCCCACCGACGACCGAGCGCGTGCCGCGGGCGGCCTCGGACCGGCCAGCGAGCCAGCCGGCGACGGCCGTCACGACCCCGATCACCGTGAAGACCCAGCCGGTCTGCCGCATGTCGTCGATGAGCTGGCCGTAGATGACGTCGAGCGCTGAGGGTGACAGGTCGGCCTCCGCCGCGACCATCGCGACGGCGGTGGCACCCAGCGTGAGCGCGGTGGCCAGGGATGCGCCGCCGAGTCCGATTCCGACCCCGGCGCCGAGCAACGCCGCAGGGCGCCGCCGCGCCAGCGCCAGTCCGAGTCCGAACAGCAGCAGCGTGATGACGGGCAGCCACCAGCCGACGGCCGCGGCCACCGCGTAGCCCGTGCGGAGCGCGACGAGCGCACTGGCGTCGCCGACGATGATCGTCCGATCGACCGCGGGGATGAGCGATGCGGCCGCGACGCCGCGGTCCGTGAGCGAGGTCTTGACCTCCTCCACGATCGGGCCGACCGCGATGCCGAGGTCTCCGCCCCGCACGACCACGATGCCGTGTCCGTCTGAGGTCGACGCGATCGTCAGCGCGCGGTGCGCGCCGCGCACCGCGGTGGCCCACACGTCGGAGAAGACCTCGGACTGCACGGCGGTCTCGACCGCGGTGCCGACCATGCTCTCGAGGCCGTCGGCGGCCGGCTGCCTGAGCAGATCGAGCGCCGTCGCCGCTTTCGGGCCCACGCCGAGCTCGGCGATGCCGTCGAACAGCCCATCGGTCAGCTCACGGAAGTCGACCTGCGCGCGCACCGCGGCCATCGTCTGATCGACGATGAGCTCCTGCACCTCGACGTCGTCGACGAGCGGAGCCAGCGTTTCGACGAAGGCGTCCTCCTCGACGAGCTGCACGCGCGCCCAGGCGGTGACGATCGAGATCGGCACCAGGATCGATGCCAGCACGATGCACAGTGCAGAGCCGAACGCCCGCCACCGGCTACCCGCGCGCGCCGGCGTCCCTCCAGGTCCGCCGACTCGCGCCGCGAGCGCCGCGTTCTCGGCCTCGAGCTCGCGGACGCGCTCGGCGAGCGCCGTGCCATCCGTCGCCTCGGTCATGCGCCGGCCTGCACAACCCGCGCGGCCTGCGCGCCGGAGTCGGCCGACGCGCCCGGTGCGGCCGGTGCGGCCGGTGCGGCCGACGCGCCCGGCTCGGCCGGCGCCGGCACATTGCGGAGGAACAGGATGATCCAGCTGAAGATCATCACGGCGGCCACGAGCTCCACCGCGGTGAGGTTGTAGATGCCGACCGCGAAGAGCACCGCGAGGGCGACGATGCCCGCGACATAGACGAAGCCCAGTGCGATGAACAGTCTCGGCATCGACGGGACCAGCCAGGGCAGCCCGATCACGAGCACCGCGTACGCGACCGTCATGCCGGTCGCAACCGTGTTGTGCAGCAGCAGATAGGGCGAGACCGGGAAGATGCCGACGCACGCGAGCAACACCCCGAGCAGGACGAAGAGCGAGCGCACCCAGGCCCGCCGCCGGCGTTCGGTCGCGGTGCCGTGCGGCAGCGTCGCCGTGCCGACCCGCGCGATGGTGGTCACGATCACGCCGGACACGATGAGCGTCAGGTTGAACGCCAGCGATGAGAGATCGTGCGTGATGCCGAGCGCCGAGAGGTTCTTCTCCCACCACTGGGGATCACTCGAGCTCAGCATGGCCGTGACCATGCCGACGACGAGGAAGATCATCAGCACGATCGACAGCTGGCGCGGCGAGATGCTCGAGCCGCTGAGGAACGAGACGTACGCGGTCAGCCCGCAGCACGCCGCGGCGATCACCACCGCGGGCGACGCGTAGACCGTCGCACCGCGGAAGCTGTACTCCATGACCGTCGCGAGACCGATCCAGCCGAGGAGCGCGACCACGCCGTGCGCGACCGACAGCGCGACGAGATCGAACCAGCGGTACCGCGCGTCACCGGTTGCGGCCGCGTGATGCTCGGCGCTCCGACGGGGAAGCAGCCGCGAGACCGCGTACGCCACCGCGGCCGCCACGGCGGCCAGGATCGCGATGAACTCGCCCAGCGAGCGGCGACCGCCGATGGGCAGCTCCCGCCCCCAGAACACGAAGACCGCCACGAACGCGGCCAGCCCGAAGGCGAGCGCGGCGAGGGTCAACGCGAACGACTCGTCATCGAGGTGCCACCGCTTGGCGACGGCGGGCTTCAGCTCATCACTCGGCGACACGATGACGATCCCACTGCGGCAGCACGATGAGCGAGGCGACGAGGAAGCAGAGGGCGCCGATGAACGTGCCCCAGTTGCCGATCGACATGTTCAGCACGTCGCCGCTCGGCAGGATGTACGTCCCGACCGCGGAGATGCCGAACGCCACGCAGCCGATGAAGTTGATGAGCGTCGACCACCAGGCCCGCTCCCCCAGCCGCACGGCGACGCCCGTGGCCCGCTTGTAGGCGACGAACGCGAGCGCACCGCTCACGAGGAACGCGACGGAACCACCCGCGTCGGGATTCCAGACGAACTTCTCCTCGGCGGCGATCGTCTTGGCGGTCAGCGCTGCCGTCGTGCTGACGTTGAAGAGGATGGTGCCGAACGACTGCGTCGTCGCGGACAGCCATTCCGCGCGGACCATCCGACCCGGCGCGTACGAGACGGGCACCGAGACGGCGCCGCTCAGGAAGACCTGGATGAGACCCGCCCCCGTGAAGAACCAGGCGCCGATGAAGCACAGCAGGTTGGCCCCGCTGCTGCCCAGCAGGTCACCGAGCCCGGGGGCGGACGCGAGCGCGAAGAACGCCGAACCGATCATGAATCCCCAGCACTGCTTCGTGAGCGTCGGGACGAGGAACGGTTTGCGCGTCGGCCTGGTGGTCGTGGCTGCCGCACTCATGGGGCGTACTCCAGTTCTCGGGTGGGGCGGGGGCGGCCGCCGGTCGAGGAGCGGCGCGTGGCGCTCGCTCCTCGACCGGCTTCGCCACCTCAGTGGTGGAAGTGCGACCCGCTCGCGGCCTCGCGGGGCAGCGGCGTCTCGAGGGAGTCGAGGAACTCGACCTCGCCCTTGATGTCCGCGAGCAACGCCGAGGCGAGGTCACGGCTGAGACCGACCTTGACCACGATGCGCTGCAGCACCATGTCGGCCAGGTCGTCGGCCATCGGGTACGCCGGCACGAGCCAGCCCTTCATGCGCAGACGGTCGGCGAGGTCGTACAGGCTCCACTTGTCGGTGTAGCCGTCCTTCAGGATCCACGCGAACACCGGGATGGTGTCACCGCGGCTGACCAGCTCGAACGGACCGATCTTCTCGATCTCGCTGGAGAGGTAGGTCGCCACGTCGATCGAGTTCTGCTGGACGGCGCGGTAGCCCTCCTTGCCGAGGCGGAGGAACTGGTAGTACTGCAGCAGCACCTGCGCGCCGGGGCGCGAGAAGTTCAGCGCGAGGGTGGGCATGTCGCCACCGAGGTAGCTGACGTGGAAGATCATGCTCTCGGGCAGCACGGCGGTGTTCCGCCACACGACCCAGCCCACACCCGGGTAGACGAGGCCGTACTTGTGGCCGGAGGTCGAGATCGAGTTGACGCGGTCGATCTGGAAGTCCCACACCAGGTCGGGCTGGCAGAACGGGGCGACCATGGCACCGGAGGCGCCGTCGATGTGCATCTTGACGTCGAGACCGGTCTTCTCCTGGATCTCGTCGAGCTTCTTCGCGATCGCGACGGCGTCGTCGTACAGGCCGGTGAAGGTCTGGCCGAGGATCGCCACGACGCCGATCGTGTTCTCGTCGACGTAGTCCTCGAGGTTGTAGCCGTCGAGGATCAGGTGGTCCTTGTTGACCGGGATGTAGCGGGGCTCGACGTCCCAGTAGTTGCAGAACTTCTCCCACAC
>Ga0182737_1000736_pt1 | contig 40193 bp, 36 predicted proteins | sample eDN5th30CBELigOP_FD_128878 | JGI IMG/M metagenome (GOLD analysis project Ga0182737, IMG submission 128878) | Enriched Organic Plus compost microbial communities from Emeryville, California, USA - eDNA 5th pass 30_C BE-Lig OP (version 2) (version 2) ... | reverse complement strand
TTGGCCTGCTGGGCGTTGTCGGCGTTCTGGCGCACGGTGGCGGTGATTTCTTCCATCGTGGCGGCGGTCTCGGCCAGGGAGCTGGCCTGCTGCTCAGTGCGCGAGGACAGGTCCAGGTTGCCGGCGGTGATCTGGGCCGAGGCCGAGGCGATGGCGTCCGAGCCCTTGCGCACTTCGCCCAGGGCGCTGCGCAAGTTGCGCGTCATGGCGGCCAGTGCATTCAGCAACTGGCCGATTTCATCCCGCCCCCGGGCGGCGACATCGGCACTGAGGTCCCTGCGCGCAACGGCTTCCGCCACGTCCACGGCGCTGCGCAGCGGATGCGTGATGGAGCGGGTCACCCGCCAGGAGAACAAGGGCCCCAGGATCAGGGCCAGCAGGGTGGCGACGGCCAGCACGATCAGGCCCAGGCTGCTTGCCCGCATGCTTTCGTCGAACAGCCGCTGCACCGCGTCGGTCTGCAGCTGCGACAACTGATCGAGCCGGTCCATCAGGCCGGCCGTGCGCTTGGGCATATCCTGGTTGAAGAAGGCGTCGGTCTCGCCGTAGTTGCCGTTGTCGAGATCCTTGAAGGCCTGGGTACGGTGCTGGATGAAGGCCTCGCGGTCCTGACCGATATCGCGCAGCAGGCTGGCGGCCTCGGGTTGGGACAGCACCTGGGCCAGCTGACCCGCCACTTCGCCCGCCTGGCGATCGACGGTCTCGATTTCCTGCTTCAGCCGCCGGAGCGTATCCGGGTCGGCCGCCAGGACGGCCTGGGTCAGATTGGCGCTCTTGCTGATTTCCCGGGTAAGCCGCTGGATGAGTGCCGTGGTGCGCAGCCGCTGGTCCAGCACATGGTTGTCCTGCTGCGTCTCCAGCATGCGCCATGCGCCGATACCCGACATCACAAGCAGCAGGATGATCACGAAGCCGAATCCCAGGGCCAGCCGGGTGCCGATTTTCAGGTTGCGCATGGTGTTGTCTCGCTCCGGTGGATGGCGCCCCATGTCCGATCGAAAGACCCTATGGCCGACCTGACTTGAAGCCATGCTCATCTTAATCGGAACGCCCACCCGGGCCATCCTGTATCCGATTCTTTCTGATATGCCCGATTGTTATAGGTTTGAACAGATCCGGATCACTTTGCGGCGGCCACCAGCCTTCCCAGTGTTTCGATGGCTGCCTCGGCTTTCTCATTCCACGCATGGCCGTAGTTCAGCCGCAGGCAGGGGCCGGCCGCCAGCAGCAGCGGCAGCCCCCAGGCCGGGACAGCCGAGACGCTTCGATGCATGAATCCGCGCGGCATCGGCCGATCCCGCATAGACACGCCCCACATCTCCTGGAGGCAAGAGTCGGATTGGTGCCCGAGGCCGGAATCGAACCGGCATGCCTTGCGGCGAGGGATTTTAAGTCCCTTGTGTCTACCGATTTCACCACTCGGGCACGATGTGATGCGGCATTGTACCGAATGCTCAGTCCAGCACGGTGGCCTGGACTCGATCCCGCCCCGCCCGCTTGGCAGCGTACAGTTGCGCGTCTGCGCCGGCTACGAGTTCCTGAACGCCGGCATGCCCGCCTTCCAGGGTGGCGATGCCGATGCTCAGGCTCACATGGCCAGACCCGGCCAGCGGATTCGGCAAATCCAGTTGCGCCACCGCCTCGCGGATGCGCTCGCCCACGGCCTGGGCCGCCTGCGAGCCGGTGTCGGGCAGCAGGCAGGCGAATTCCTCGCCGCCATAGCGCGCCAGCAGGTCGGCGGGCCGGGCCACGCTGTCGCGCAGCGTGCCGGCGATGGCGCGCAGGTAGTCGTCCCCGACCTGTTGGCCGAAATGGTCGTTGATGTGCTTGAAATGATCCACGTCCAGCATCATCAGGCTCAGTGGCGAACCCGTGCGCCGCCAGCGGGCGTGCTCGCGCTCCAGTGTCTGGTCGAAATGGCGGCGGTTGGCCAGGTGGGTCAGGCTGTCGGTCTGGCTTTGCCTTTCCAGCTCAAGATTGACGACCTGCAGGGCATCCTGCTGTTGCTGGATACGCTGATTGCGTTCGGCCAGCTGGCGGGACAGCCGGCGATAGCGGCGCAGCGCCAGTACGGCCGCCAGCGCCAGCAGCGCGGCTGCGCTCCCCGCCACCTGCAGAAGGATCTGCTGGTTGCGCTGGGCCACGTAGCGCTTGATGAGCTGGCCCTCGCCCTCTTCATGGCGCGCCACGGACTCTGCCAGATCCAGCGCCTCGAGGTAGCGGTCGAACACAGCCACCAGGCGACGGTGCTCGGGTGTATCGCTGAAGTAGAACCGGTAGGCCCGCGGATATTCCTGCAGGGTCAGCACGATTTCCAGGTCGAAATATTCGTGGCTGTAGCGCTTCTCCGCAAAAATGCTCTTGCTGAACACGGCCACGTCGATCTCCCCATTGCGCAAGGCCTGGAACAAGCCGTCGCTGGAAGACTGGTCGTAGGACCGCAGCTGCCCGGCCGGCACGAGATCCTGGAGAATGGGCTCGAACGCGACGCCATGCACCACGCCGACGCGGTAGTGCGCCAGATCGTCGATCCTGTAGATCGGCGGCTGCCAGCCCTTGCGGGCGATCACGGCATAGCGGCTTTCGTAATAAGGCAGGGTGAACAAACCGTGCTGCGCGCGATCGGGCCGCAGGCTGAGGGGAATCAGGACGTCGGCGTTCCCTGTCTGGACCAGGTCGATCCAGTCGGCCAGGGTCTGGTCCCGTTCCTGCCCGATGCCGTAGCGCAGCCCGATCCTGCCGGCAATGAAGCACCAGACATCGATGCCGATTCCGGAATAGACGTCCCGATCCGCCTCCTGGCGCGCCATGGGCGGCGCATCCAGGACCAGCACGCGCAAGGGAGGCAAGGCGCGGAAGCCGGCCAGTTCATCGGGGTCGACGACGACGGGCTCGTTCAGGCGCAGGTATCGCGCACCATCGCAATCCATGCCCGGCGCGGCCAGCGCCCGATCCGGCGACAGCCACCCCAGGCACAGGACCAGGGCGACGGCTGCCGTCCGCCGGCTCACAAGAGGCTGCCCTCTCCGGTATCCAGGAAGTTCTCGATCCGTTCGCGCCATCCGCCGATGTCCAGTCGCTGCGCCCGCAGCCAGGCTTCATCATAATAGCTCGTCGCATACCGGTCACCGCTGTCGCAGATCAGGGTGACCAGGGAACCTTTCCGCCCCTGTTGGCGCATGAGCGATGCCATGCACAGCACGCCCATGAAATTCGTCCCCGTGGAGCCGCCGACACGGCGGAACAGGCGATCGGACAGCACGTGTGCCGCCGCGATCGAGGCCTCGTCGGGCACGCGAATCATTTCGTCGATGACGGTCGGGATGAAGGAAGGCTCGACCCGGGGCCGCCCGATGCCTTCGATGCGCGAACCCGCCGCCGTGGCGGTCATGTCGCCGCTTTGCCAGGCCTCGTAGAAAGCCGAGCCCTCGACATCGACCACGCAAAGCCTCGTGTCCAGGTTGCGGTAGCGGATGAAGCGCCCGATGGTGGCCGACGTGCCGCCCGTGCCGGCGCTCATGACCACCCACTCGGGGACGGGGTGGAACTCGCTCGACATCTGGCGGAAGATGCTTTCGGCGATGTTGTTGTTGCCGCGCCAGTCGGTGGCGCGCTCGGCGTGCGTGAACTGGTCCAGATAATACCCGTCGGTCTCGTCGGCGATGGCCTGGGCAGCACCGTAGACTTCGCGGGCGTGGTCGACGAAATGGCAGCGGCCGCCGAAGCGCTCGATGGCCTCGATCTTCTGCCGGCTGGTCGAACGGGTCATCACGGCCACGAACGACAGGCCGAGCAGGCGGGCGAAGTAGGCCTCCGACACGGCGGTGGAACCGGAAGAAGCCTCGACCAGGAGCGTGTCCTCGCGGATGCGGCCATTGCAGATGCCGTACAGGAACAGGGAACGCGCCAGGCGGTGCTTGAGGCTGCCGGTGGGATGCGTGCTCTCGTCCTTGAAATAGATGTCGATGCCGCGCAGCCCCGGAAAATCCGGCTTCACCAGGTGCGTGTCGGCCGAACGGCGGCCATCGGCCTCGAGGATGCGTATGGCCCGGCGGGTCCAGTCCCGGTCTTCCGGCGTCAGTACGCTGCGTCCCTTGATGCAGTGATCCATGTCGTGGCTTTCCCGACCCGCGTAACAGGCTGAACCGCCCGGATATGAGTGGCGGAAGCGGTGAGATTCGAACTCACGGATGGGTTGCCCCATCGCCGGTTTTCAAGACCGGTCCATTCAACCGCTCTGGCACGCTTCCGCATGAAGACCGAAAGTGTAGCGCATAATGCCGCTTGCACACCCGAAGGAGCGCCACATGCAAGCCATTGAAATCACTGCACCGGGCGGCCCCGAAGTCCTGCGCCTAGCGGAACGCCCCACGCCCGTTGCCGGCCCCGGCGAAGTACTGATCGAGGTTTCGGCCGCCGGGGTCAACCGGCCCGACGTCTTCCAGCGCCAGGGCAGCTATCCGCCGCCCGCCGGCGCGTCCGACCTGCCGGGGCTGGAAGTCGCCGGGCGCATCGTCGGCGGCGACCCGGAATCGGCCGGATTCAAGCTGGGCGACGCCGTCTGCGCCCTGGTGGCCGGCGGCGGCTACGCGCAATTCTGCGTGGCGCCCGCCGCGCAGTGCCTGCCCGTGCCCGACGGCCTGTCCATGATCGAGGCCGCCGCGCTGCCGGAAACCTATTTCACGGTCTGGAGCAACGTATTCGACCGGGGCGCCCTGGCGCCCGGCGAGACCCTGCTGGTCCATGGCGGCGCCAGCGGCATCGGCACGACGGCCATTTCGCTGGCGCGTGCCTTCGGCCACACGGTCTACGCCACGGCTGGCAGCGCCGAGCGCGTGCGGGCCATCGAAGCGCTGGGCTGCTCGCGCGGCATCGACTACCGCACGCAGGACTTCGTCGCGGAAATCAAGGCATTGACGAACGGTCGCGGCGTGGACGTGATCCTGGACATGGTCGCGGGCAGCTACCTGGAGCGCAACATCGAAGCGCTGGCCGACGACGGCCGGCTGGTGCTGATCGCCCTGCTGGGCGGCACGCGCGGAACGCTGAACTGCGGCCAGGTGATGCGCCGCCGCCTGACGGTGACGGGGTCGACGCTGCGTGCGCGCCCCGTGGCGTTCAAGGCCGGCATCGCCCGCGCGCTGCGGGAGCGCGTCTGGCCACTGCTGGAATCGGGCACGGCCAGGCCATCGATCCACGCGGTTTTTCCGCTGGCCGAGGCCGCGCGCGCCCATGCCATGATGGATGCGGGGGAACAAGTCGGCAAGATCGTGCTGGCCGTGCGCTGAGCCTCGCAGCGCCTGCCCGGCGCCGGAAGCACAACGGGCGCCCCGTGGGGCGCCCGTTGCATGTGCCGCGCGGCCTGCCGGCCGCGGCGGGCATGGCGAATCAATGCACGGCCGGAGCGGCGGGACCGCCCTGTGCCTCGATGCCGCCGATCGCCTTGACCGACAGGCGCAGACGGCCGCGCTCGTCCGCCTCGAGGATCTTGACCCGCACCGACTGGCCGACCTTCAGCACGTCGTTGATGTCGGCGATGCGGTAGTTGGCGATTTCCGAGATGTGCAGCAGGCCATCGCGGCCCGGCAGGACCTGGATGATGGCGCCGAAATCCAGCAGGCGCAGGACCGTGCCCTGGTATTCCTGGCCCACCTCGACGTCGGCGGTCAGTTCCTTGATGCGGCGCTCAGCTTCGTGGGCGCGATCCAGGTCGGTGCTGGCGATGGTAATGCTGCCATCGTCGCTGATGTCGATCTGGCAGCCGGTTTCCTCGGTCAGCGCACGGATGGTGGCGCCACCCTTGCCGATCACGTCGCGGATCTTTTCCGGGTTGATCCGGATGCTCAGCATGCGCGGCGCGAAATCGGACAGTTCCTGGCGGGAGCCTTCGATGGCTTCACGCATCTTGCCCAGGATGTGCAGGCGGCCTTCGCGGGCCTGGGCCAGCGCCACCTGCATGATTTCCTTGGTGATGCCCTGGATCTTGATGTCCATCTGCAGGGCGGTGATGCCGTTGGCGGTACCGGCCACCTTGAAGTCCATGTCGCCCAGGTGATCCTCGTCGCCCAGGATGTCGGTCAGGACGGCGAACTTGCCGCCTTCCTTGATCAGGCCCATGGCAACGCCCGCCACGTGATCCTTCACCGGCACGCCGGCGTCCATCATGGACAGGCTGCCACCGCAGACCGAGGCCATGGACGAGGAACCGTTGGATTCGGTGATCTCGGACACCAGGCGCAGGGTGTACTGGAATTCTTCCGGGGAAGGCAGCAGGGGCGACAGGGCGCGCTTGGCCAGCCGGCCATGGCCGATCTCGCGGCGCTTGGGCACGCCGAAGCGGCCGGTCTCGCCCGTGGCGAACGGCGGCATGTTGTAGTGCATCATGAAGCGGTCGCGATATTCCCCCATGATGGAATCGATGATCTGCTCATCCTGCTTGGTGCCCAGGGTGGTGACCACCAGCGCCTGGGTTTCGCCGCGCGTGAACAGCGCCGAACCGTGGGCGCGCGGCAGCACGCCCAGGCGGATGCTGATCGGGCGCACGGTGCGCGTGTCGCGGCCGTCGATGCGCGGCTCGCCGTTCAGGATCTGGCCGCGGACGATTTCCGATTCCAGGGCGAACAGCATGTTCTCGACCTCGACGCTGTCGGGAGCGTCATCGCCCCGCGCAGCGGCGTGTTCGGCCAGCTTGGCCTTGACGTCGGCATAGACCTGGCGCAGGCGCGTGGTGCGTTCCTGCTTGTCGCGCAACTGGTAGACGGCCTGCAGGGGCTCGAAGGCGGCCGCGCGCACTGCGGTGGCCAGGACATCGTTGCGGGGAGCGGGCTGCCAGTCCCATTCGGGCTTGCCGGCCTCGGCCACCAGTTCGTGGATGGCGTTGATGGCCGCCTGCATCTGCTCGTGGCCATACACCACGGCGCCCAGCATGACTTCTTCGGACAGCTGCTTGGCCTCGGATTCGACCATGAGCACGGCAGCCTCGGTTCCGGCCACGACGAGGTCCAGCTGGGACTGCTCGCGCACCTGCGTGGCACTGGGGTTCAGGACGTACTGGCCGTCGATGTAGCCCACGCGGGCGGCGCCCACCGGGCCATTGAAGGGGATCCCGGAGATCGCCAGGGCAGCCGAGGCGCCGATCAGGGCGGGAATGTCGGGATCGACTTCCGGATTGACCGACACGGTGTGGATGATGATCTGGACGTCGTTGTAGAAGCCGTCCGGGAACAGCGGACGCAGCGGACGGTCGATCAGGCGGGAAGTCAGGATTTCTTTCTCGGAGGGCTTGCCTTCGCGCTTGAAGAAGCCGCCGGGGATCTTGCCGGCCGCATAGGTCTTTTCGACGTAGTCGACGGTCAGCGGGAAGAAGTCCTGGCCGGGCTTGGCGGTCTTGGAAGCCACCACCGTGGCCAGCACCACCGTGTCATCGACGGACACCAGCACCGCGCCGGAGGCCTGACGGGCGATTTCGCCGGTTTCCAGGACGACGGTGTGCGGGCCGTACTGGAACGACTTGCTCACTTTGTTGAACATTTTATGATCCTATAAAAGGGACGCCTGCGGGGCTCCTGCCCGCGACCCGCCCACCGGAGGCGGGGCCGATTGCGGCGACCCATGACAAAAAGCCGCGCACGCCGCGCGAAATGGCGCAGCATGCACGGCTCGTGCAAGGGGAGCGAAGCCCCCGGGCATTACTTGCGCAGGCCGAGTTTTTCAATCAGCGCGCGATACGAATCCGGGTTGCGGCCCTTCAGGTAGTCCAGCAGCTTGCGACGGCGGCTGACCATGCGCAGCAGGCCGCGACGCGAGTGGTGGTCCTTCTTGTGGGTCTTGAAGTGGTCGGTCAATTCATTGATGCGGGCCGTGAGCAGGGCAACCTGGACTTCAGGCGAACCGGTATCGCGGGCGGCGCGCTGGAATTGCGCAACGATGTCGGATTTGACGATATCTGCAACAGACATTTTATTCCTCAGTGGACTGGCGGCAGCACCGAGGCGCGCTGCCGTGAGATCAAATGAAAACGCCACGCAAACCGTGGCGCGGAAAAATTATAGCGGAATCCGGCCGGGAACGCATGGATTTCGGGGCCGTGTTCCGATCCTGACGCGGTCATTCCTGCCCGGGGGGATCTTCCGCCCCGTCGGCGCCGCGCATGCGCTGCCCCAGACGGCGGGCCCGGCGCACGCGCCACAGCCACAGCACCCAGCCCGACAGGCTGTAGAGCACGAACAGGCCGAACAGCACCACCGGCGGGTCGCTGGAAACGAAGACGAAGACCGCCACCACCACCAGCATGACCCAGAACGGCACGCTGCGGCCCAGTGCAAAGGACTTGCCGCTGAAAAAGGGCGCGTTGGACACCATGGCCACGCCCGCATAGACCGTCATTGCGAACGCGGCCCAGGGGATGACGCCGTCGGACAGGGAAAGCTTGTTGTCCACGGAAAGCCAGACGAAGCCGGCGACCAGGGCCGCCGCCGCCGGGCTGGGCAATCCCTGGAAGTACTGCTTGTCGACCTTGCCGATGTTGGCATTGAAGCGCGCCAGGCGCAGGGCGGCCCCCACCACGTAGACGAAGGCGGCCAGCCAGCCCCAGCGGCCCAGGCCCTGCAGCGACCATTCGTACATCACCAGCGCCGGCGCCATGCCGAAGGACATCATGTCGGCCAGGGAGTCGTACTGCTCGCCGAAGGCGGACTGGGTGTTGGTCAGCCGGGCCACGCGCCCATCCATGCTGTCGAACACCATCGCCAGGAACACGGCGATGGCGGCCACCTCGAAATGCTGGTTCATGGCCTGGACGACGGCATAGAAGCCGGCGAACAGATTGGCGGTGGTGAAGGCGTTGGGCAGCAGGTAGATGCTGCGGCGGCGCTGCGGTTCGTCAGGCATGGGTTCAGGCTGCGGAAACGTCATCGCGGGAAGGAGCGGGAAGCTCGGCCAGGGCCGTGCGGGTAGCCTTGACCTTGTCGCCCAGGGCGACCCTGGGACGCGTCCCAGGAGGCAAGTATACGTCCACCCGCGAGCCGAAGCGGATGAAGCCGTAGCGCTGCCCCGCGTACAGCGCCTGCCCTTCCCTGGCATGGCACAGGATGCGCTTGGCCACCAGGCCGGCAACCTGGACGGCAGTGACCGTCTGCCCATCGGCCGTGGTCAGCACCATGGCGTTGCGCTCGTTCTCCAGGGATGCCTTGTCCAGGGACGCATTGAAGAACTTGCCCGGGAAGTACTGGATGGATTGCACCACGCCGTCGACCGGGACGCGGTTCGAGTGGACGTTGAAGACGTTCATGAAGACGCTGATCTTCAGCGCCGGGCGCCCGCCCGCATAGGGATCGGCCGCGTCTTCGACGCTGACCACGCGGCCGTCGGCCGGGCACAGCACCAGCCCCTCGCCTTCAGGCGCCTCGCGCGCGGGGTCGCGAAAGAACTGCAGGGCGAACAGCGTGAACACCCAGAACGGGATGGAGGCCCAGGGCGACCACCAGGTCACCAGCAGGGAGACGACCAGCGCGCCGCCCAGGATCGGCCAGCCCTCTCGGGCGATCGGGGGATGGGGGTATGGGGGGATTTTCATGGTAGGCGCAAGAATAACCCAATTCAGCCCGAGGACAAATGCAATGGCCGGGCGCCCCCGCGGGACGCCCGGCCATTCATCGCATGGAAAAGATCAGTTCTTGGACTGGTCCACCAGCTTGTTGGCAGCGATCCACGGCATCATGGCGCGCAGCTTGGCGCCGACCTGTTCGATCTGCGATTCCGCATTCAGGCGGCGGCGCGAGGTCAGTTCCGGCGCGCCGGCGGCGTTTTCCAGGATGAAGTTCTTGGCATAGACGCCCGACTGGATGTCGGCCAGGCATTGACGCATGGCGGCGCGCGTCTCGTCGGTGACGATGCGCGGGCCGGTGACGTACTCGCCGTATTCCGCGTTGTTGGAGATCGAGTAGTTCATGTTGGCAATGCCGCCTTCGTAGATCAGGTCCACGATCAGCTTCAGCTCGTGCAGGCACTCGAAGTAGGCCATTTCGGGGGCGTAGCCCGCCTCGACCAGCGTCTGGAAGCCGGCCTTGATCAGCTCGACGGTACCGCCGCACAGCACGGCCTGTTCGCCGAACAGGTCGGTCTCGGTTTCCTCGCGGAAGTTGGTCTCGATGATGCCGGCGCGGCCGCCGCCGTTGGCCATGGCGTAGGACAGGGCCAGGTCGCGTGCCTTGCCCGAGACGTCCTGGTGCACGGCCACCAGGTGCGGCACGCCGCCACCCTGGGTGTAGGTGTTGCGGACGGTGTGGCCCGGCGCCTTGGGGGCGATCATGATGACGTCCACGTCGGCGCGCGGCACGACCTGGCCATAATGCACGTTGAAGCCGTGGGCGAAGGCCAGCGCGGCGCCCGCCTTCAGGTTGGCGGCGACTTCGCTGCGGTAGACCTGGGCGATGTTCTCGTCGGGCAGCAGCATCATGACCAGGTCGGCGCCCTTGACGGCCTCGGCGACTTCCTTGACGGTCAGGCCGGCATTCTCGGCCTTCTTCCAGGACGCACCGCCCTTGCGCAGGCCGACGATGACCTTGACGCCGGAATCATTCAGGTTCTGCGCGTGCGCATGGCCCTGCGAACCATAGCCGATGATGGCGACAGTCTTGCCCTTGATCAGGGACAGGTCGCAGTCTTTGTCGTAGAAAACTTTCATGTTGGATACTCCGATTTTTTAATTCTGAAACGAGAGGTTGGTTGCAGCCGGGCGCCCGTACGGCAGGACGCCCGTGGGGTTCACAATTTCAATACGCGCTCGCCGCGCCCCACGCCGGAGACGCCGGTGCGGACGGTCTCCAGGATGGCGCTGCGGTCCAGCGCGCCGATGAAGGCAGCGATCTTGTCCTGCACCCCGGTCAGCTCGATGGTGTAGGTCTTGTCGGTGACATCGATGATGCGCCCGCGGAAGATTTCCGCCATGCGCTTCATTTCTTCGCGCTCCTTGCCGACCGCACGGACCTTGATCAGCATGAGCTCGCGTTCGACATGGGGGCCTTCGGACAGATCGACGACCTTGACCACGTCCACCAGCCGGTTGAGGTGCTTGGTGATCTGCTCGATGATCTCGTCGGAGCCGACCGTGACGATCGTCATCCGCGACAGGGTGGCGTCCTCGGTGGGCGCGACGGTCAGCGTTTCGATGTTGTAGCCGCGAGCCGAAAACAGCCCCACCACGCGCGACAGGGCGCCAGGTTCGTTTTCCAGCAGGATGGAAATCACGTGTTTCATGTCTTATCCCCTCACAGATCCTCGGAACCCAGCAGCATCTCGGTCAGGCCGCGGCCTGCCTTCACCATGGGCCAGACGTTCTCGGTCTGATCGGTGATGAAATCCATGAAGACCAGGCGGTCCTTGTATTTCGTGAACGCTTCGCGCAGGGCCGGCTCGACGTCGGCCGGCTTGTCGATGCGCATGCCGATGTGGCCGTAGCTCTCGGCCAGCTTGACGAAATCCGGCAAGGCATCGACGTACGATTCCGAATAGCGCGAACCGTATTCGATCTGCTGCCACTGGCGCACCATGCCCAGGTAGCGGTTGTTCAGGCACAGGATCTTGGGCGTCAGGCGGTACTGGCTGCAGGTGGACAATTCCTGGATGTTCATCTGGATCGAGCCCTCGCCGGTGATGACGGCGACGTCCCGGTCCGGATTGGCCATCTGCACCCCCATGGCATAGGGCAGGCCCACGCCCATGGTGCCCAGGCCGCCGGAATTGATCCAGCGGCGCGGTTCCGGGAAGGGATAGTACTGGGCCGCCCACATCTGGTGCTGGCCCACGTCGGACGTGACGAACGCCTGGCCGCGCGTGATCTCCCACAGCTTCTGGATCACGAACTGCGGCTTGATCACCGTGTCGGACTGCTCGTAGTCCAGGCACTTGCGGCCGCGCCACGCGTCGATCTGCTTCCACCAGGCGGCCAGCCGCTGTTCCGCGGCCCCCTGCTCGGCCATCGACTGGGCATACAGCCCGATCAGGTCCTGCAGGACTTCCTTGACGTCGCCCACGATGGGCACGTCCACCCGCACCCGCTTGGAAATCGAGGACGGGTCGATGTCCACGTGCACGATCTTGCGCGGCACCTGGGCGAAATGCTTGGGATTGCCGATCACTCGATCGTCGAAGCGCGCGCCGATGCCGATCAGCACGTCGCAGTTCTGCATCGCCATGTTGGCTTCGTAGGTGCCGTGCATGCCGGGCATGCCGACGAACCGTTCGTCCGTGCCCGGGTAGGAGCCCAGCCCCATCAGCGTCGTGGTGCAGGGGGCGCCGGTCAGGCGGACCAGCTTGCGCAGTTCGTCGGCGGCATCGGCCAGCACGACCCCGCCGCCCGCGTAGATCATCGGGCGTTCGGCGGCCAGCAGCATCTGCACGGCTTTCTTGATCTGGCCCTGGTGCCCCTTGGTGACCGGCGCGTAGGAACGCAGCTGGACCGGATTGCGCGGCGGCGTGTACTTGCACATCGCCACCGAAACGTCCTTGGGGATGTCCACCAGCACCGGGCCGGGACGGCCCGAGCGCGCGATGTAGAAGGCGCGGCGCATCGTGTCCGCCAGGTCCTTGACGTCACGCACCAGGAAGTTGTGCTTGACGCAGGGACGGGTGATGCCGACCGTGTCGCATTCCTGGAAGGCGTCCTGGCCGATGGCATGCGTGGGGACCTGGCCGCTGATGATGACCATGGGGATCGAGTCCATGTAGGCCGTGGCGATGCCGGTGACGGCATTGGTCACGCCCGGCCCGCTGGTCACCAGGCAGACGCCGGTCTTGTCGGAGGATCGGGAGTAGGCATCGGCGGCATGGACGGCCGCCTGTTCGTGCCGCACGAGGACGTGTTGGAATTTGTCCTGCTTGTAGATTGCGTCGTAGATGTAGAGGACCGCGCCGCCGGGGTAGCCAAACACATGGTCTACGCCTTCCTCGATCAGACAACGCACAACGATGTCGGCGCCATTGAGTTCCATGTTGATTCCTTTCTTGACCCGTGTCGGGCACCAAGTGGCCTTTCGGCAGCCTGGGCCAGTACCGGCGATCCGCGACATGATCCGACGCTGGGCGATTCACGGAATCGCTTTGCCCGGACACATTGCGGGACCAGTCTGTACCCCTTGGCACGAGACACACGCGCCCATGGGGCGCAACGTGGTGGAAATGGACGTCCCGGACCGCGCTCGTGACACATCCTGGGACATAAAGACGGAAGACGAAAAAAACCGGGTGTGTGACCCGGGAACGTTCGCCACATCGGCCGACCGCGATGGGGCCGACCGAGCGGCTAATTTACCGCGTTGCAACATGGGGCGCAACTCAGGGCTCGTCGAGCAGGCCATGCTCGACCGCATAGACCGCCACCTGGACCCGGCTGCTCAGGCCGAGCTTTTTCAGGATGTTCTGGACATGGATCTTGACCGTGCTTTCGGACAGCGCCAGGTTGCGGGCGATGAGTTTGTTGCTTTCACCCCGCGCCAGGCACTGGACGATCTCGCGCTCGCGCGGCGTCAGGCGGTCGCGCGGCCCCGCACCCGGCATCGGATCGGAGCGCCGCCGGAACTGCTCGATCAGCTTGCCGGTCATTTCTTCGGCAATCGCGGCTCCGCCCGCCGCGGCCTTGCGGATGGCCGCCACCAGGGCATCGCCATCGATGTTCTTCAGCAGGTAGCCGCTGGCCCCGGCCTGCAGTGCCTGGCCCAGGTCGTCGGCGTCCTCGGACACGGTCAGCACCAGCACGGCGCAGTCGGGCACGTCCTGGACCAGCAACTGCAGGGTTTCCAGCCCGGAAAGACCGGGCATGTTCAGATCCAGCAGGATCACGTCTGGCGCCAGTTCGCGGGCCCGCTTGATGCCTTCGAGGCCGTCGGCGGCTTCGCCGGCGATCTCGAAATCAGGGTAGCGCTGCAGCAGCAGGCGGATGCCGGTGCGAAACAGGCTGTGGTCGTCGACCAGCAGGATTCTGATCATGAGTTCTCGTTTCGAAGCACGCCCGGACCCGCGCGGTGGGCTCAGGCCGGCCTCCGCTGACCGCCGGCCGGCAGTTCCAGCACGATCGAGACCCCCTGCCCGGGCGCGGTCGTGACCGTCAGGGTGGCGCCCATGCGCCGCGCGCGTTCCTGCATGATGCGGCGGCCGAAATGCCCTTCGGGCCGATCGGCGAGGCTTTCCGGATCATAGCCGATCCCGTCGTCGGAGATCTCCATCCGGAAATGGGTGCGGTTGCTCAGGTGGATGTCGACCTTGCCGGCCTCGGCATGCTTGCGCACATTGGACAGCGCCTCCTGCAGGATGAACAGGGCCTCCAGCTGCTGCTCGCGCGTCAGGGGCGCCCCGCCCATGAGACCGTCGGACCGCAGCGAGACCTCGACGCCCGTCTGGCGGCGGAACCGGGCCACGGCCTCTTCCGCCGCATGCAGCAGGCCGCCCTCGCCCAGCTGGGTGCGGAAGTTGTTCAGCAGTTCGCGCACGTCCTGGTAGCTCTCGTCCACCCCGGTCCGCAGCAAAGGCACGATCTCGCGGATCTCGTCCAGGTCGGCGCGGTCGGCCGCGCGATCCAGCAGCTGCAGCTGCAGATTCAGGAAATTCAGGCCCTGGGCAATACTGTCGTGCAGCCCCTGCGCCATGAGATTGCGCTCCTGTTCCATGGCCAGCTGGCGCGCCTGGCCGCTCAGCCGCCGGTTCTCCACGGCCACCCCCAGGTGCAGGCCCAGGGTCTCCAGCAGGTGGTTCTGCTCCGCGCCCAGTGCATGCGGCTCGAGGAAATACAGGGTGAACTCGCCCAGCACGTCTTCCTGGGTATGGATCCGGAAGGCGGCCGATGCGGGATAGCGCGCCGCGTCCCTGCGGCCCGCGGTGATGGAAATCCGTGCCCGGTCGCCCAGGGGGCCGCGCAGGCTGATCGCCGCGCCATCGGCCCCGAAGCGCCGGATCACCCGGTCCAGGAACCCCCGGCAGACCGCTTCGATGTCGTTGGGGCGGTTCAGGAAAGCCGCCATGTCGTAGAGCGCGGACAGGACTTCGTTCTGGCTGGCAAGCTGCGCGGTCTTTTCGGCGACCCTGGCCTCCAGGTCGGTGTAGAGTTCCTGAAGCTCATCGGCCATGCGATTGAAGCCGCGCGCCAGCACGCCGAACTCGTCACGGCGGTCCACCGGCAGGCGCACGCCGAATTCCCGCAGCGCCATGCGTTGCAGGCCGCCCTGCAGGCGGCGCACCGGGTGGATGATCCACAGATACAGCAGATACACCAGGGCGAGCGTCCCGATGCAGGCCATGACGACCAGCATGCCCTGGGAAAACCGCAGGCGGCTGGTCTTGCGGGCGCTGTCGTCCTCGATCATGCGCACCAGGCCATCGGCCTGAGCCACGAACACGGGCAACAGATCCAGGTAGATCCGCACCGGCGCGCCGGCGCTGGCCGCCCGCGCGGCGGGCACCAGCTTTTCGTCCCAGAGCGCCGTGACCCGGTCCATCTGCGCCCGGATCCGGCGGTCGTGCGGCAGCGCCAGGGGCCGGTCCGCATCCCCCTGGCGGATCCGGCCCAGGATCCGTTCCTGGGCCGAAAGCAGGCCGTCCAGATCCAACGCGACGCCCCCGCCCGCACCGCCCTGCGGACCGGCGCCGGGCGCATGGCGCAGCAGGACGATGGCCACCTGATTGGCCCGCATCCGCAGGCTGCCGGTGTCGTTGATTGCCGCGCCGGCGCCTTCGAGCTGCCAGGAAAGCCATAGTGTCCAGCCGATCATGCCCAGCACGAGCGCCAGCACCGCCACCGACGTCGCGATGATGCGGGTCGACAGGCGATAGCGCAGCGCGGGCGAATCCAGGTAGAGGGGGTTCGTGGAATCCATGGAATCAGGCGGCGTCGGCAGCCAGCCGCGCCGACCCGGACGAATCCCGGCGCTGTCCCTCGCCCCTGAAGCTGTAGTGCATCCAGACCAGCGAGACGCAGACCGTGCCGTACATCAGCATGAAGCAACTGGAATTGATGCCCGTGAAATCCAGCAGCGCGCCGAACAGGATCGGCAGGATGAAGCCGCCCAGCCCCCCTGCCAGGCCCACGATTCCCGACACCGCGCCGATGTTGCCGTCGTAGTCGTTGGAGATGAACTTGAACACCGAGGCCTTGCCGATCGCCATCGCGATCCCCACGACGAAGAGCAGGATGGTGAACACCGTCGGGCTGAGCGCCAGGTGGAAGGACAGCGGCCCGGAAGCGGTCTGGATCGTGAAGTCGGTCTTGGGGTAGCTGAGGACGAAGAACGCGACCCAGGCCACCCACATCACCCACCAGGTCGTGCGATAGGCGCCGAAGCGGTCGGAAATCCAGCCGCCCAGGGCGCGCAGCACCCCGCCCGGCAGCGAGAAGCAGGCGGCCAGAAAAGCGGCCGTGCCCATGCTGAAGCCGTATTCGTCGACGTAGTAGTGCACCATCCAGAGCGCCAGGCCGACATAGCCGCCGAACACGACCGAGTAGTACTGGCTGTAGCGCCACACCCGGGGATCGCGCAGCAGCTGCAGCTGGGCCCGGAAACCGGCGCTCGAAGCGGCCTGCAGATGGGCCGGATCCGTGGCGGTGAACACCCAGAACAGGCAGGCCGTGACCAGCAGGCCGACGGCATACACCTGCGGCACGACGGTCCAGGCGCCGCCGGCGGCGGCGATCAGCGCCGGCGCCACGAATTTCGTGACCGCCGCGCCCGAATTGCCGGCACCGAAGACGCCCATGGCAAAGCCCTGGCGGTCGCGCTTGAACCAGCGGGCCACATACGGCGTGCCTACGGAGAACGTGCCGCCCACCAGGCCGACGAACAGGGCCAGGACCAGGAACTGCCAGTACTGGGTGGCATAGGACATGAGCCAGATCGGCACCACGGCCGCCAGCATGGTCGCGAAGAATACGATGCGTCCTCCGTGCCGGTCGGTCCAGATGCCCAGCGGCACCCGCACCAGCGAGCCGGACAGCACCGGCATCGCCGCCAGCAGGCCGAACTCGGTTTCGGACAGGCCGAGCTGGTTCTTGATGGGGATGCCGAGCACGGCGAACATCATCCACACGGCAAAGCAGATCGTGAATGCAAAGGTGCTGGCGACCAGCACGGACAGGGCTTTTCGGGAAGATGGGGTGGTCATGATGACTTGGCCTTCTTGCGCGGGAAATCCGCATGGTGCAAGCATAAGGAATTCGCAGCTTTCCGGATATCGGCCTCATGACCAACTCCCGCCCGCCGGAGTAACTAGATACTCCGGCCAGGTGTTCTCTATACTTTCGCTCACCACCTCGCCATCAAACGCAGGCCGCATGACCTTGTCCACCTCGCAGCTGCAGCGCTTTTTCTACAGCCATTACTTCTTCGGCGGGATGCGCCAGGCCGCTGGCGTGCTGCTGCCGGCCCTGGTGCTGTCCGGGGTCTTCGGCTGGCACACCAGCAGCTTCGTGGCGGCGGTCGGCGCCGCCTGCGTGGCCATCCTGGACCAGCCCGGCGGCCCGCGGCGCTACGGCATCAACGGCATGTTCGCCGCCCTGTGCCTGGGCTCGCTCACCACCTTCCTGACCGGCCTGGCCTCCAGCCACGTCCTGGCCATCTGGCTGACCGTGCCCGCCCTGTGCTTCTGCTTCTCGATGCTGACCGTCTACGGCAAGCACGGCGGCCTGCTCGGCTTCGCCTGCCTGCTGATCATGACACTGACGCTGCGCACGCCGCTGACTCCGGCCGACGTGCTGGAGCACACGCTGACGTCGTTCCTGGGCGGCGCCTTCTACCTGCTCTACAGCGCGGCCGTGCACCGGCTGATGTGGCACCGCGAGGAACAGCAGGCCCTGTCCGTGGCGCTGTTCGCCACGGCCGACTACATCGCCGCGCGGGCCCGCTTCTACGACATCCGCCAGGACCTGGACGACAGCTACCGCAACCTGATCCGCCGCCAGGCGCTCATGACCGAGGCCCACCAGGCCGCGCGCGACATGGTGCTGCGCGAGCAGCCGCGCGGCACCGCAACCCATGCCGACCGGCTGCGCCAGGGGCTGCTGAACCTGTTCGTCGACATGATCAGCCTGCTCGACAGCATGGTGGCCACCCACACCGACTACGCCACTTTGCGCCGCGCGCTGCCCGACAGCGACATCCTGCTGTTCGTGCGCGATGCCATGATGAAGCTTTCCGCCAACGTGGCCGACCTGGCCCTGAACGTGGCGCGCAATCGCCGCTATCGGGTGCGCAACAGCGTCAAGGCCGAACTGCGTGCCCTGGAATTCGAACTGCAGCAACTGCGCGAGGGCGGCATGCCGCAGTCCGATCCGGAACTCTACGCCCTGCTGGTCCAGGTGCTGCGCCGGCTGCGCAACATGACCCGCCAGGTCGACCGCATGGCGGACCATTCCGTGAACCCCGTCCCGCCGGAAACCGACCCGGTCCGCGCGCGCAAGACCCTGGACCGTTTCCTGACGCGGCAGAAATGGCGGGCGGACATGCTGACGCGCAACCTGAACTTCAGGTCCGCGCATTGCCGCTACGCCTTGCGGGTGGCGGTCGCGTCGCTGCTGGCCATGGTGGTGGGCGCCCTGCTGGCCCGCGCCCCGCTGGTGAATACGCTGGATCCGGGCATGGCCGGCCATGGCTACTGGATCGTCCTGACAGTGCTGATCATCATGAAGCCCGGCTTCGCGCTGACACGCCAGCGCAACGGCTGGCGCCTGACAGGCACGCTGATCGGCTGCGGCCTGTCGCTGCTGCTGTTCAGCCTGGTGGACAACTCCCACGCACTCCTGCTCATCCTGGTGGCCAGCAGCGTTCTGGGCTACAGCCTGGTGCAGGTCAACTACGCCCTGTCGGCAATGTTCAACACCCTGTTCGTGCTGCTGGTGTTCCATTTCCTCGCCCCGGGATCCAACGCGGTCGTGGGCGAGCGCCTGGTGGATACCGTGATCGGCTGCATCCTGGCGCTGACCTGCAGCTACATCCTGCCGTCCTGGGAACGCAACACCCTGGGCAAGCTGGCCCGGGCGCTGCGCGCCGCCAACCTGGCCTTCCTGCAGGCCGGACTGGATCACGTCGATGCCTGCCGCGCGGCACGCGCAGGACGCACCCCCGAATCCGGCGAGACCGACGTGCGCTGGCGGCTGGCCCGCAAGAACGTGCACATCGCCTTCGGCAACTTCACCTCGGCCTTCTATCGCATGATGGACGAACCCGTCAGCCACCAGCGTCATGTGCCGGAACTGAACCGCCTGCTGATCCAGAACCACACCCTGGCCTCGCAGATCGCCGCGGTGATTCCGCACCTGGCGCTGATCGACGACGAGCCCGAAGGCATCCGGCAGGCACTGGCAGCCACCCGGGACGCACTGGAAGGCAGGCGGGCCGCGGCGCCCAATGTCATCGAGACCGAGGGCGACTACGCGACCATCGCCTATCCCCTGCGCCAGATGATCAAGGCCGCGCAGCGCATCGATGAAGAAATGCGGGCGCTGGAAGCGCCCCCGCAGCCGGCAGCCGTGCGGGCGCAGCCGGCCGGCTGATTCCCGCCGGCAACGGCCACACCGGAACCGCCGTCAGCTGACCGCCGCGCCCATGACCAGTTCGGGCAGCCAGGTGACGATGCCGGGGAACATGCACAGCAGCACGATGGCCGCCATCATGACCAGCACGTAGGGCAGCGCTCCCCTCAGGATATCCTGGGTGGGCACGTCGGGCGCGATCGCGTTGAGCACGAACAGATTCAGTCCGACGGGCGGAGTGATCAGGCCGATCTCCATGTTGATCGTCAGCACCACGGCGAACCAGTACGGATCGAAGCCGGCCTGGGTGATGATGGGCAGCAGCAGCGGCGCCGCCATGACGATGATGGCCACCGGCGGCAGGAACATCCCGGCCACCAGCAGGAAGACGTTGATCAGCCCCATCAGCAGCCATCGGTTGATCTCCAGCGCCGCGATGGCCGAGGCCAGCGTCTGGGTGATGAACAGGGACGACAGGGCAAAGGCGAACAATTCCGCCGAGGCCATGATCATCATGATCATGACGCTTTCGCGCATCGCCGAGCCGAACACGTCGACGTAAGTCTTCATGCGGAACAGGCGGTAGACCAGGACGACCACCACCAGCGTCAGCAACGCGCCGGCACCGGCGGCTTCGGACGGAGTGGCCACGCCGCCGTACAGCACGAAGAGCATGCCCAGGATGATGAGCAGCAGGGGCAGCACCCTGGGCAGGGTGGCCAGCTTGTCGCGCCAGGAATAGCGCAGGGAACCGGTGTTGAAGCGAAAGCCCTTGCGCCGGGCATCGTACAGCGCCCAGGCCATGAACATGCAGGTCAGCAGAATCCCCGGCAGTACGCCGGCCAGGAACAGCCGGCCGATCGAGGTCTGTGTGGCAATGCCGTAGACGATCATGGTGACCGAGGGCGGGATCAGTATGCCCAGCGTGCCGCCGGCGGCGATCGAACCGGTGGCCACCGAAGACGGATAGCCGCGGCCGAGCATTTCCGGGATACCCATCTTGCCGATGGCTGCGCAGGTGGCCGGACTGGATCCGGTCATGCCGGAAAAGATCGCGCAGGCGCCGATGTTCGACAGCACCAGGCCGCCAGGCACCTTGTGCAGCCAGCGATCCAGGGTCTTGTACAGGTCGCCGCCCGCCGGCGTGCCGGCCACGATGGCGCCCATCAGCACGAACATGGGGATGGCGACGTAGCCCAGGTTGGCGATCCCGGCGAACATGGTCTCGGCAAGCACATAGATCACGCCCGGCCCCATGTCCAGGAACAATCCGACCACGGCGGCCAGGCCCAGCGCGAAGGCGATGGGCATGCCGGTCGCCAGCATCAGGCACAGGCCCAGGATGATGCAGATCCCGGCGAGGGTGGGCGTCATGACGGATCTCCCGACAGTTTCATGATTTCGACGACATACTGCAGGCTCAGCAGGGCGAAGCCGAACACCACGGGCGTCAGCGGCATCCACAGCGGCACGGCGGCCACGCTGGAGGTCGTCCACCCGCCTTCCAGCGCCTCGAACAGATGCAGCCCGGTGGCCGCGGTCATCAGGATGCAGAATCCCAGGCCCAGCCAGGCCCCGATGCGGTCCAGCCAGAGGCGGGTCCGGTCGCCCACCAGCATCTGGATGAAATCGACGCCGACGTGCCCCTTGGTCATCAGCACATAGGGCGCACCCAGGAAGATCGCCGCCGTGGCGCCGAACACCACGGCCTCGGTCTGCCAGATGGTGGGGGCGCGAAACACGTAGCGCATCAGGATCATCTGGCAGACCACCAGCATCGCGAACACCAGCAGCAGTGCCGACAGCACGCCGCAGACCCGCGTCAGACTTTCCACCCAGCGCGTAAAGATTCGATTCATGCGACCTCCATGTGCGTCGCTCAAGGCGGGAAGGACCGGCTGCGTCCTCCCCGGACGGGCGGCGGGCGCACGCCGCCCATGGCAGGGCGGCGTGCGCATCCGGCCGCTACTGGACGGCCAGCGCCTTCCTCAGCAGCTCATCGCCGCCCGGCACCTTTTCCGAGAACATGCGGTAGGAGGAGTGCTTGGCCACCGCCATCCAGGCCTTGTAGTCCTCGGGCGTCATGGTCACGACTTCCACCCCGGCCTTGGTGTAGATGTCGCGCATCTTCTGCTCGCCCTTGCGCGCTTCGACGGTGAAGTAGTCCTCGGCCTTCTTCGCGGCCGCCAGGATGGCCTCGCGCTGCTTGGGCTCCAGGTTGTCGAAGACCTTCTTGGACATCAGCACCGGCTCGTACATGAACCACAGCGCATTGTCGCCCGGCGCCGTCAGGCACTTGGCCTGCTCGTACAGCCGATAGGAAACGAAGCTGTCGTTGGACGTGTTGGCCGCGTCCAGGACGCCCGTCTGCATGGCCGAATAGACCTCGGACGACGGCATGGACGAGATCGATGCGCCCGCCGCCGCCAGCATCTGCTCGAAGGCTGGGCCGGCCGCCCGGATGACCTGCCCCTTGATGGTGTCGGGCCCGGTGATGCAGTTCTTCTTCGAGGCGAAACCGCCCGCCAGCCAGGCGTCGGCGATGACCACCGCGCCCTGCTTCTCGATCAGCGCCTTGATGTCCTTCATGAAGTTGGACTGGTTCAGGCGCTGGGCATGGTCGTAGTTGCGCACCAGGCCCGGCATCAGGGTGGCGGAAAACTGCGGCACGCGGCCCGAGGCGTAATCCAGCGGGAATGCCGTCATGTCCAGCTGGCCGCGCGTGAGCGCCCCCCACTGCTCGGTGGCCTTGTACAGCGAAGACCCGGGGAACACCTGGATCTTCAATCCGACATTGGCCGCCTCGACCTCGCGGGCGATGATCTGCACCATTTCGTCGCGCGGGTCGCCCTGCCCGCCCGGGAACTGGTGCGAAGCCCGCAACGTGGTCTCAGCCAGGGAAGTGCCCGACCCGGCCGCCAGGGCCAGGCCCAGCGCGGCGCAAAGGATGTGTCGCTTCATGGTTGTCTCCTGATGATTTTTATGGAGGAAATTGCCGCCCCGGGTCCAGGTACGGCCGTGGCCCCGCCGGGGCCTATCGAACGCCCCTTCTCATTCCAGGTCCGCGTACTGCTGCCGCAGCACGTTTTTCTGGACCTTGCCCATGGCATTGCGCGGCAGCGCATCGATCACATGTATTTTTTTCGGCACCTTGAAGTTGGCCAGGCCGGATTTCAGGCCCGCCTGGATGGCGACCGGATCCACGGATGCCCCGGCGCGCGGCACCACCACGGCCACCACCGCCTCGCCGAAATCGGCATGCGGCACGCCGATCACGGCCGACTCCTGGACCCCCGGCATGGCGTCGATGACCATCTCGATTTCCTTGGGATAGACGTTGTAGCCTCCCGAGATGATCAGATCCTTGCTGCGGCCCACGATGCTCAGGTAATCGTCGGGGATGCCCGGCCCGCCGAGCACGCCGATGTCGCCGGTACGGAACCAGCCATCGGCGGTGAATTCCTCGCGGGTTTTCTCCGGCATGCGCCAGTAGCCGGCGAACACGTTCGGCCCGCGCACCTGGACATGGCCCGGCTCGCCGATCGCGACCGGCTGGCCGGCGTCGTCCATCACCCGCACGAACTGGCCGGGCAGCGCGGGGCCCACCGTGCCGGGAATGCGCTCGCCACGCGCCGGATCCCAGGGATTGGAGGTGATCATGCCGGTCTCGCTCATGCCGTAGCGTTCCAGGATCGTCATGCCGGAACGCGCCTGGAATTCGCGGAACGTGTCCACCAGCAGCGGGGCCGAGCCGGAGATGAAGAGCCGCATGTTGCTGCAGGTCTCGCGGCCGAAGCGCGGATCGGCCAGCAGCCGGACGTAATACGTGGGCACCCCCATCATCAGGGTGCAGCGCGGCAGGTAGTGCAGGGCCTGTTCCACGTCCAGCTTCGGCAGCCAGATCATCCGCGCGCCCGCCAGCAGCGCCCCATGGGACGCCACGAACAGGCCATGGACATGGAAGATCGGCAGCATGTGCAGCAGCACGTCATCGGCGCGCCACCCCCAGAAATCCCGCAGGGTGAGCGCATTGGAGGCCAGGTTGGCATGCGTCAGCATGGCACCCTTGCTGCGCCCCGTGGTGCCGGAGGTATACAGAATGGCAGCCAGATCCCCCGGAGCGCTGTGCGCAGTCTCGAACGCCGGCTCCATTGCTGCCGCTGCATCGGCCAGGGAGCCGCTGCCATCGGCATTCAGAGTCAGCACCTGGGCAGCCCCCTTGCCGCGCGCCAGGGGTTCGCACCAGCTTTTCGCGCTGTCCGCGCACACCACCACGGAGGGCTCGGCATCGCCCAGGAAATAGGCCACCTCGGCCTCGCGATAGGCAGTGTTCAGCGGCAGATAGACCAGGCCGGCGCGCAGGGTCGCCAGGTACAGCATCAGGGCTTCGGGTGACTTCTCGACCTGGACGGCGACGCGCGACCCCGCCGGCGCGCCAAATGAGCGCAGCAGCGCGGCCATGCGTCCGCTGATGGCGTCGATATCCGCCCAGCTGTAGGTGCGCCCCGGGGTTTCGATCGCCACGGCGCCCAGGTCGGACGGAAAGCCGCTCCGCAGCACGGTATAGAGATTCGCATTCGCCTCGCGTTCCAAGTCATTCTCCAGTGAAAACAGGGTCGGTGCCCTGCAGAAAGGCCTGCACGCCCCGCCGGTGATCGGCCCCGTCGGCATAGGCGAAGCAGGCGCGCCATTCATCATCGCCAAGCGGCGACGGATCGCACGCCAGACGGGCGGCGGTCCATTTGTTCAGGCGCGCGGCCAACGGGGCGCCGGCACACAGACGCGCCGTCGTGGCCGCCAGCTCGGTTTCCAGGGCATCCGCATCGACGACCCGCGTCAGCAGCCCTTTCACCTGCGCCTCGTCGGCGCCGAACACCCTGCCCTCCAGCAGGATCTCCAGTGTCGCGGCGCGGCCCGCCAGATCCAGCAACCCGCGCATTTCGTCGGGCGCCATGGGAAAGCCCAGGCGGTTGATGGGCGCCCCGAACCGCGCACCCCGGGCCGCCAGGCGCAGGTCGCAGCGACTGGCGATCTCCAGCCCGCCGCCCACGCAGACGCCTTCAATGGCGGCAACGACGGGGTGGATGCAATCCGACACGGCCCGCAGGGCCGGTGCGATGGTGCGCCGGTGATAGGCCATGACGCTGTCCAGGTCTGCACGCACCCGCGGGAACTCGCGGATGTCGGCACCGGCGGCGAAGTTCCCGCCCGCGCCGCGCACGACCACGCATCGCAGGGCCCGGTCGGCCGACAGGCGCCCGAAGGTTTCCGCCAGCGCGTGCCACATGGCGACCGTGATGGCATTCAGGCGCCCGGGATGGTCCAGCGTGACGGTCGCCACCACGCCTTCGACGCGCACATGCACGCACCCGGCGCCCGGTTCCGGTTTCACAGCCATTGCACTCCCCGCGATACGCGCGGCTTGCCGGCGGACAGGCGGGCCCGGTTCTCGTCGAGCTGCTCGGGTTCGTACAGGTAGTTCACCATCATGCAGCAGGACTGCTCCAGTCCGCGCGCCGAGGCATCGGCCGCCCAGTTCAGGCGCTCGATACGGGCGCCGTTGCCCAGGTGAAAACGAGCCACCGGGTCGAGCGGTTCGCCGTCCCGCAATTGCGTCAGATAATGCGCCGCCAGTCTCAGCCCGCTGCGGCGCACGCTTTCCGGCGCCTCGCCCTGTGCGGCGGCGCGCAGGCGTTCCAGCCAGCGGGCGCCCGCATCCGGATCCCCGGCCGCCGCCTGGCGTTCAGCCTTGTCGGCCAGCAGCGCCTGGATCTCCTCGCCCGACCGGCGTCCCAGCCAGTCGGCAAAGCCGGGAATCGGCGACAGGGTGGCAAAGGACTTGAGCTGCGGCAGTTCGTCCAGCAGTTCCTCGATCACCCGCTTGAGGAGGAAATTCCCGAAACTGATGCCGCGCAGCCCGCGCTGGGTGTTGGAGATCGAATAGAAGATGGCCCAGCGCGCCTTGTCCAGACCGTCCACCGGACGCGACGGATCGAGCAGGTCCTGCACGTTCGAGGCCATCTGCCCGTCGAAAGCGACTTCCACGAAGATCAGCGGCACATCGCTCATGCGGGGATGGAAGAAGGCATAGCACCGCCGGTCGGCAGCCACCCTGCGGCGCATGTCGTCCCACGAGCGGATCTCGTGCACGGCCTCGTAACGGATCAGCTTTTCCAGCAGCGAGGCAGGCGAATCCCAGTTGATGTGGCGCAGTTCCAGCATGCCCACGTCGAACCAGTTCGACAGCAGGGCCGCCAGCTCCTGCTCCAGAACCGACAACCCCGCGACCTGGTTGCGCCAGCGCAGCATATCGGCGCGCAACTCCACCATCAGTTCCAGCCTGTCGCTTTGCGCGTACAGGCGCCGGAACAGCCGCGCGCCCCGGTCGCCGCGCGGCTCGATGTCCACGCCGGCACGCACCAGGCATGCCAGCAGGGAACGGCGCTCGTCGGCGTCGGCGGCCCGGTAGCGTTCCGCCCACTGGCGGGCCAGGTGATTCGCGCCACCATCGGTCAGGGATGCTTCGTAGAGCGCCCGCAACGCTTCCGGATCGGGCAGGTGGTCGCGGTCCAGCCAGCGGCCCAGGCGTGCCAGCAGGCCGCCTGTTCGGGCTGGCGCCGACGCGGCGGAGACGTCAGCGCTTCCGGCCGCAGCGGCGGATTCGGTTGCGCGGGCGGCCTGCTTCGGATCAGCTGTGGGCATGGCGTTTCTCCGGCATTTCGTCCGCATGGGACGCCGGGGGGTGTCCGGCGGCGGATTCGTCCCTGTGCGCCAGGGCGCGCAAGGCCTCGAGCTGGCGCATCAGGTGCTTGCGGGTCACAGCCTCGGCGCCTTCGGGATCGCGTGCCTTCAGGGCGGCGAAGATCGCCAGGTGCTCGGCGCAGGATTCATCGATCCGGCCCGGATAGCTGAGGCTGCGATGGCGCGACAGGCTGAGCACCTGGCGCAGGTTGTCGATCAGGCCGGACAGCCAGCGATTGTCGGCCAGGTCCTGGATGGCGACGTGGATCTTTGCGTTGGCGGCGTAGTAGTCGTCGATCGATCCCTTTTCCGCATAGCGGCGCAGGTCGTTGTGCAGTGGTTCGAGCCGCCGCAGGTCGGCGTCCGTGACCTTCAGGGCCGCCTCGAAGGCGCACCGGCCTTCGAGCATCGCCATCAGGGGAAAGATGTTCTCCAGGTCGCGGCCCGACAGCTCATTGACGAAACAGCCCCGCCGCGGTTCGATGCGCAGCAGGCCCTCGGCCACCAGGACCTTGAGCGCCTCGCGCAGCGGCGTGCGGGAAATGCCCATCGATGCGGTCAGGCTGACCTCGTCGACCCATTCCCCCGCCTTCAGCTCCCCCGCCCGGATCATGCCGCGCAGATGATCGGCGACTTCCTGGTAGAGGATTTTCTGGACAATCCTGGCCGCCATCGGGGCCTCCTGTGCAGAACTCTGAAATTAATAATTCATAATTACAGACACAGCGTGCCATGGCTCCGGAAAGCCCTGCAACCCCAGGTTATCCCTGATCCGGCCGGGCGGAACGCCGGAAAACCAGCCGGTCGCCCGAGGATTCGCGCGGTGCGTAGGCATAGCCTTCGGTTGCGAAATCCCGCAGATCCCGGACATCGTCGATGCCATGATCGACGATGTAGCGCGCCATCAGGCCGCGTGCCCGCTTGGCGTAGAAGCTGATGATCTTCCAGGTGCCATTCTTTTCGTCCTGGAAGACGCATTCGACCACGCGCGCATCCAGCGCCTTGCGGTCCACCGACTTGAAATACTCGCCCGAAGCCAGGTTCAGCAGGATGCGCTGGCCGGACAGCGCATCCAGGCGCCGGTTCAGTTCGCCAGCGATCAGATCGCCCCACCATGCATACAGGGTGGAGCCACGAGCCGTGCGCAGCCGCGTGCCCATCTCCAGCCGGTGAGGCTGGATCAGGTCCAGCGGCCGCAGCACTCCGTACAGCCCGCTGAGGATGGCCAGGTGCTCCTGCGCCCAGTTCAGCCTGTCGTCGGACAATTCCGGCGCCCGCAGACCCTCGTAGACGTCGCCGTCGAATGCCAGGACTGCCTGGCGCGCATGCCGCGCGTCGGGCGCATCCACCCAGGCTGCGTAGCGGTCGGCATTCAGGCGTGCCAGGGCATCCGACAGGCCCATCAGGCCAGCCAGGTCGCTGGCGGACAGCAGGCGCAGGATCCCGATCAGCTCGCGCGTCTGTTCGGGGAACACCGGCTGCGACTGCAGGGCCGTGCGCACCGGGGAGTCGTAATCCAGTTTCTTGGCGGGGGACAGCACCGTCAGCATGTGGCGGTCTCCGGATTCAACGGGCGGTCCAGCCGCCGTCGATGGACAGCGTGGTGCCGGTCATCTGCGATGCCGCATCCGAGGCGATGAACACGGCGGCCTGGCCCAGCTGCTCGGGCGTGACGAATTCCAGGGACGGCTGCTTTTCGGTCAGCAGGTCCCTGGCGGCATCCTCGATGCCGATGCCCTTTTGCTGCGCCAGCGCCTGGATCTGCTTTTCCACCAGGGGGGTGCGCACCCAGCCCGGGCAGATGGCGTTGCAGGTGACGCCGGTCCCCGCGTTTTCCAATGCGGTGACCTTGGTCAGGCCGACCACGCCGTGCTTGGCGGCGACATAGGCCGATTTGTTGACCGAAGCCACCAGGCCGTGGGCCGAGGCGATGTTGATGATGCGGCCGGATTTCCGCTGCTTCATCGCCGGCAGCGCGGCGGCGGTGCAATGGAACACGGCCGAGAGATTCAGGGCGATGATGGCGTCCCACCTGTCGGCCGGGAAATCCTCGATCAGGGCGGTGTGCTGGATGCCGGCGTTGTTGACCAGAATGTCGATGCCGCCCAGCGCCTGGATCGACTGGGCGATGAAATCGCGCGCGGCCCGCCCGTCCATCAGATCGGCGTTCAGGTACACGGCCTTGACGCCGAAGTCCTTTTCGAGACCGGCGCGCTCGCGCTCGATGGCGTCGGCATCGCCGAAGCCGTTGATGACCACGTCGGCGCCCTGTCGGGCCAGTTCACGGGCGATGGCCAGGCCAATGCCGCTGGTGGAACCGGTGACGACCGCTTTTTTACCTTTGAGCATGGATGCACTCCTTCCGCAGGGTTCGGAAAAAACGACCGGCCCAGTGTAACGCGGAGATGCACCCTGACACGGGCCAGCCCCGTGAACCGGCCCGCGGACCGGAGCGGCCCACAGACCGTAGCGCGGGAAGACACCGCCTTGCGCGGCCTCGCAAGGCGCTGCTAATATCGGCCCCACCTGGAGATGGCATGCCTCCAGGGATTCCCCAGGCCGGGCCGGGGAATCCTCGCAACCGCCGCGCATCGCGGCTGATGATGCCTACGGCCCCCGGCACACCATCCGCCGGGCCGTAGGCATTTTTCATTTCCCGCTCACCGGAGGTCGCCGTGCCCAGTACCCTCGTTGCCATTTCCCTGGGCGCCTCGCTCGGCGCCATCCTGCGCTGGGTGCTCGGGCACGCACTGAACGACGTCTTCCCCAACCTGACCCTGGGCACGCTGGCGGCCAACCTGCTGGGCGGCTACATCATCGGCATGGCCATCGCCTGGTTCGGCGGGCATACGGGCCTGTCGCCGCAGATGCGGCTGTTCGTCATCACGGGATTCTGCGGCGGGCTGACGACGTTCTCGACCTTTTCCGCCGAGCTTGCCGTGATGCTGGAACAGGGCCGGCTGGGGTGGATGGCCGTCGCGGTGCTCGTGCACGTTGCCGGTTCGCTGGCCATGACGCTGCTGGGCATGGCGACGGTGGCCTGGCTGCGGGCCCTGTCCTGAAACCCCGCCCGGCGACTCGGGACGCCCCGCGGACGGCTTCCGGGGCGCCACCCGCGGGACCGGATCCGCCTGGAGGGATCAGCCGGCGGTCCGCCCTGCGCCGGCCGTCCTGCGGCCGGCCAGCCAGCGGCCCACCACGACGACCAGCAGCGCACCGGCGATTTCCACGGCCAGTTTCACGGCCGTGGACGGCGTGCCCAGGTGTTCCGCGACGATGACGTCGGACACGAGCATGCCGCCCGCGATCCAGCCCAGCAGCCCCGCGCCGAAGGTAACCACCAGCGGATAGCGGTCGATGAGCTTCAGAACCAGCGTGCTGCCCCAGACGATGATGGGCACGCTGACCAGCAGGCCGAAGATCACCAGGCCGATCTGATGGTCGGGATGAGCCCCCTGCGCCGCCCCGGCGATGGCGATGACGTTGTCCAGGCTCATGACGAAGTCCGCGATGATGATCGTCTTGACAGCCGCCAGGACCGAGACGTTGCCGGCAACCTTGTCATGCCCGCCTTCTTCGGGCAGCAGCAGCTTGACGCCGATCCACAGCAGCAGCAGCGCGCCGACGACCTTCAGGAAGGGAATGCTGAGCAGCGTCAGGGCGAAGGCGATCAGCGCCACCCGCAATACGATGGCCCCGGCCGTCCCCCACAGGATGCCCTGCATGCGCTGGGCGCGCGGCAGGTTGCGGCAGGCCAGGGCGATGACGACGGCGTTGTCTCCGCCCAGCAGGATGTCGATCAGGATGATCTGGAAAACGCCTGCCCAATGCAGCGTTTCGATGAATTCGATCATGCGGTTCCTCCGGTGATGAAAGGTCGGTTTTCGGTACGGACCGCCGGGAGGATCAGGCCATTTGCATGGCGGGAAGACGAACCTTGCCCTGGGCGGCAAGGTCTTGCTCGCAACCGGGATGCCTGTCCGAAGGTCATGCGGGTTGCCCGGGCACCGGGCGCCGCGTGCAAGCACGCAATGCCGTCATGACGATGCCGCGGAAAGTGAGCTACTCCCCTTGAGGGGCGAATTATAGACGAATTCCCCGCACGGGCCGGTTTGCGCCGCGTCAGAAAGGGCTCCTGCCGTACCGCACAGGAGGCCGGGCCTGGGATAAGATGGCAGGAACGCAGTACAGATTCCACCACACCACGGGAGTTTCGTATGCCGGGCCGCATTGCAATCCACCTGAACGACGATACCGTCTGCGAACGCCGCATGGACATCGGCCTGCGGTTGGCCAAGGAACGCGGGGCGGAAGCCGTCGGCATCTATCCTTCCGCCAGCGTCGCGGGCCTCCAGCAAGACGAAAACATCCTGCCCCAGGACGTCCGCTCGGCCCTGCGCAAGCGCCGCGACGAACACCGCGAGGCCACCCAGGCGCTGTTCCTCCAGAAGGCCCGTGAACGGGGCGTCCAGGCCCACTGGCGCACCCCGCATGGCGACGCCGAAGAAGGCCTGACGCTGCATGCCCGCTACTGCGACCTGCTTATCATGAGCAAGGCGGACCAGGGCGACAGTCTGTCGGCGCTGCGGCCCAACCTGCCGGCGGCCGTGGTCATGGCGTCGGGCCGGCCGGTGCTGCTCATCCCCAACCACGGCCCCATCGACACCATCGGCCGGCGCATTTTGTTCTGCTGGGACCAGCGCCGCGAAGCCGCACGCGCGTTTTCCGACGCAGCGCCGCTCCTGCTGAACTGCCAGGCGCTCACCGTCCTGGAAATCGACCGCGACGAAAAGCTGATGCGCGACCGCGACATCCACGAAGACGATTTCTCCGACTACTGCACCAACCTGGGCTACCCCAAGCCCAGGCACCTGCTTAAGGACAGCACCGGCTACGGTGTCGGCAACGTCATCCTGAACACAGCCACCGACACCGACGCCGACCTGATCGTGATGGGCGCCTACGGCCACAGCCGCATGCGCCAATGGATCATGGGAGGCGCCACCAGCACCCTGATGTCCACCATGACGGTGCCGGTGCTGCTGGCAAACTGACGGCCTGGCGGCCGCCAGCCCGCGCTGCGGGCGAACCACGGGGGGCCCATGACGGGCCCCCGCTTTTCCGGAGCCTCACTTGCTGCACAGGTTCGAAAGCCTGCTCGATCCGTTCCCTCCCGAAGACGCGCCGCTGCCGCCCAAGGGCCTGTTCCCCTTTCTCTGGGCCTGCACGCGCGGCTCGCGGCGCTACATCGCCGTGCTGGCGGCCCTGAGTGCAAGCGTCTCCATCTACGAGGCCTGGCTGTTCGCCTTCCTGGGCCAGGTGGTGGATCTCCTGGCGGCCTGGCAGGCGGGGACCGAAGCCACCGCGCACGCCCACCGCGTGCTGTGGGGGATCGGCATCGTGCTCGTCGCCAGCATCGGGCTGGTGACGCTGCGCACCGCGATGCAGCACCAGGTGCTGGCGATCAACCTGCCCCTCAGGCTGCGCTGGGATTTCCACCGGCTGATGTTGCGCCAGAGCCTGTCGTTCTTCACCAACGAATTCGCAGGCCGCGTCACCACCAAGGTCATGCAGACGGCCCTGGCGGTGCGCGACGTGCTGCTCACCTTCAGCGAGATCGTGCTCGGCATCGGCGTGTATTTCTTCACGCTCATCGCGGTCGCGGGCGGCTTCGACGGGCGGCTGATGCTGCCTTTCATCGGCTGGCTCGTGCTGTATGGCCTGGCCATGGCATATTTCGTGCCGCGCCTGGGCAAGGTCGGGCAGGAACAGGCCCACGCCCGCTCCTCGATGACCGGGCGCGTGACCGATGCCTATGCCAATATCGCCACCGTCAAGCTGTTCTCGCACACCCGGCGCGAAGCCCACTTCGCCCGCGCCGCGATGGTGGATTTCCAGGACACGGGCTACCGCCAGATGCGCCTGGTCAGCCGGTTCGAAATCGTCAACCAGGCACTGGTATCGGGCCTGATCCTGTCGGCGGGCGGCTACGCACTGTGGCTCTGGCAGGATGGGCACGTCGGCACCGGCGCAGTCGCCGCGGTCACGGCCATGGCCCTGCGGGTGAACGGCATGTCGCACTGGATCATGTGGCAGATGGCCTCGCTCTTCGAGAACATCGGCACCGTACAGGACGGCATCGCCACCCTGACCCACCCGCCGAAGGTGCTGGATGCGCCGGATGCCCGACCCCTGGAAGTCAGCCGCGGCGAGGTGGTCTTCGAGCGGATATCCTTCAACTACAACGGCGAACGGCAGGTCTTCGACGGGCTCGACCTGACCGTGCGCCCCGGCGAAAGGATCGGCCTGGTCGGACGCTCCGGCGCCGGAAAATCCACCCTGATCAACCTGCTGCTGCGCTTCTACGACCTGGACGGCGGCCGCATCCTGATCGACGGCCAGGACATCGCCCACGTGACGCAGGACAGCCTGCGTGCCGCGATCGGCATGGTGACGCAGGACACATCGCTGCTGCATCGCTCGATCCGCGACAACATCGCCTACGGCCGGCCCGACGCCGGCGACGAAGACATCCGCGCGGCGGCTGCCCGCGCGCAGGCCGACGAGTTCATCCGGCAACTGGGCGACCCCGGGGGCCGCACGGGCTACGACACCCTGGTGGGCGAACGCGGCGTGAAACTGTCGGGCGGGCAACGCCAGCGCATCGCCATCGCCCGCGTCATGCTCAAGAACGCGCCGATCCTGCTGCTCGACGAAGCCACCAGCGCCCTGGATTCCGAGGTCGAGGCGGCCATCCAGGAAAGCCTGGACGGGATCATGCGAGGCAAGACCGTGATCGCGATCGCCCATCGCCTGTCCACCATCGCCGCCATGGATCGGCTCATCGTCCTGGACGAAGGCCGCATCATCGAACAGGGCAGCCACGCGGAACTGCTGGCCAGAGGCGGCACGTATGCACGCCTGTGGCGCCACCAGAGCGGGGGCTTCCTGGCGCAGGAAACCGGCGAGGCCCTGGAGACGTCCTGACGTTTCGCGGTCCGGCGCACCCGTCCGGCCCGCGGGCCGCCATCAGCCATACGCCCGCACGAAGAACGCCACGGTGATGCACGCGGTCAGCAACAGCGTGCCGGCCCGGACGAGCGGGGCCGGGATGCGCTTGCCGAGCAGCGCGCCGCCGTAGCCGCCCAGAGAGGCCGCGATCAGCATGACCAGGGTCTCGCGCCACTGCACGGCGCCCGCCGCAATGAAGATCAGGACCGCCATGGTGTTGGCCGCGGTCACCATCAAGGTGCGCGGCGGATGCATGCTCTTGATGTCGTGAGAACCCAGCAGGCCCCACACCGCCATCATCATGATGCCGACCGCGCCGCCGAAATAGCCGCCGTAGATGCCCAGCCCGAACTGCAGGCCCAGAACCACGGCCGGGCGCACGCGCCAGCGCGCGCGCATCCATTCCCCGATGCGGCGCCCGAACCCCAGGGCGCAGGCGGCGACCAGCAGCAGCCACGGCAACACGGCATCGAAAGCCCGCGTCGAAGTATGCAGCAGCAGGAAAGCCCCCGCGACGCCGCCCAGCAGCGTCACCGCCAGCAGTGGCCGCAGATCGACGTCGGCCACCCCCGCCAGGCCATCGCGGTAGGCCCAGGCACTGGCCATGCCGCCGGGATACAGCGCGACGGTGCTGGACGTATTGGCCAGCACGGGAGGGACGCCGGCAGCGATCAGGGCGGGCAGGCTGACGAAAGAGCCGCCGCCGGCCAGGGCGTTCATGGCGCCCGCCGCCACGCCCGCGCCCGCAACCAGGATCAGGGGATCCATCGGGCAGACGAGCAATGATCGAGGACGGCGGCAAAGCGCATGAGCAGGTCTCCGGGAAGGAAGCACCGCCGCATCCGGCCCGATCTGGCATGCCCGCGCAGGCCGTCGCGACGCCAGCCTGCAAGGTTACTGCCGGCCCATGCCGCCCGGCAAGCAGGCCACCGCTACGGTTTTTCGGCGCGCAGCACGATCCGGGTGATTTCCGACGGCCGTCCCAGGCGGATCGCCAGGCCGTTCCACAAGCCCGTGCCGTTGCTGACATACAGCAGCATGGAGCCGACCCGGTACAGGCCCGAGACGAAGCCCTCGTTGGCCCACTGCGTCAGCAGGTGCGGCCCCAGGATCTGCCCGCCATGCGTGTGGCCCGAAAGCTGCAGCGCCACCCCGGCCCGCGCATGCTGCGCCGCGCCTTCCGGGCGGTGGGCCAGCAGGATCACCGGCACCCCCGGCGGCACGTCTTTCAGCGCAGCGGCCAGATCGGGGCGCGGCTGGCCGAACGATGCGGCCTGGCGGTCGGTGATCCCCGCCACGGCCAGTGCGGCACCGCCGCGCCGGATGACGACATGGCCGTTTTCCAGCATGTCCAGGCCCAGCGCCCGATACGCCGCCATCCAGCCCCGGTAGTCGGCGTAGTATTCGTGGTTCCCGGGAATCGCCAGCACGCCGTCGCGCGCATGCAGGTCGTGCAGCGGGCTCACGTCGTCCGCCCTGGCGCGAGGCGAGCCGTCGGCCAGGTCGCCCGTGATCACGACCAGATCGGCATCCAGCGCATTGGTCCTTGCCACCACGGCGGCTATCCAGGACCTGGGCAGCAGGCGGCTCACGTGCAGATCGGTCAGTTGCACGACGCGGTAGCCGTCGAAGGCGGGCGGCAGGCCGGGCAAGGCCAGTTCCATGGTCTTGACGTCCGGCACCCGGACAGCCTGCCAGGTGCCGATGGCCGACAGGACCAGGGCCAGCGCACCCAGGGACAGGTGCAGCACCCGGCCGCCCAGGATGGCCCGCCCTGCAGCGCGCGAAAACAGGAATGCCTGCCCGCCCGCCACATCACGCAGCAGCAGGAGCATCGCCAGCAGCAGGACCGACCCGAAAGCCCAGCCCAGGCCCACGAGGACTTCCTGGGGCAGCTCCGGCGAGGCCAGCGAACCGAAAAAGCGGCGGAGGAACCAGTGATATTGCGCCACCAGGCACAGGACGAGCGCCAGAGCGGCCCGCGCACCGATGCCCCAGGGCAGCGGCCAGATGAAGCGCACCAGCACATACAGCCAGATGGTGCCTGTGATGAACGGCAGCAGGGTGCCCATGGGTCGGAATGATCTGCGGAGAAAGACGCCATCTTAACAACAACGCCTGGCCGGCCGATCCCGCACGGCCCCGTCCGGGGGGCCCGGGAAGCGCCGATCAGGCCGGGCGGTCCGGGCTTTCCAGGGCCCGGTTGGCGCGCTCGGGCTCCACGGCCGACACACCTTCGACCCTGGACACGGCCACCAGCAGCTCTTCCTCGATGCTGCCGACGATCACGCCCACCGCGACGAGTTCCCGTTCCACCGCCAGCCCGGCCTGACGGCAATGCTCCACGACCTGGGGATAGCGGTCGCGCCAGGTGTCGCGTACCAGGACGGTCAGGCGGATCCGGGCCATGTCATGCCCCCGATGGGGCCCGCACCAGGCCGGCGCCCACGTCGCGCACGGGATCCTGCAGCGCCTGGCAGGACTGCACCAGCCGCTCGCCCAGAAGCGCCGCACGGGCCGAAGCATCGGCCTGCGCATGCAAAGCGGCCACGCCCGCCACGAACGGCGTGGCCATGCTGGTGCCGCTGATGCTGCGGTGCAGTGCCGGCGCCGGCCAGGCCGACAGGATGTCGACGCCGGGTCCCGCGACATTCACTTCGCCGCCCTCGCCTTCCAGGCCTGCACAGGAAAACGGCGCCACTCGCAGCGCCGAATCCACGGCGGCCACGGCCAGGATCGAAGGACAGTTGGCCGGATGGCCGACCGGCGCGACGGCATCCGGGCGCCGGCTTTCGTTGCCCGCGGCAGCCACAATCAGGGTGCCGGCCGCCAGGGCGCGCCGCGCGACTTCCTCGAACACGGTCGAATAGCCCTGCCCCGGTTCCACGGGACTGCCCAGCGACATGGAGACAATGTGGCAGCCATGCTCGACGGCCCAATCGATGCCTTCCAGGATATCGCCGTCGCCGCCCCGGCCCTCGTCGCCCAGGACCTTGCCCACGAACAGCATGGCCTCGCCCGCCACGCCGTAGCGGGGCTGCGAGGCAGGCGAAGCCGGACCCGCCGCGATCCCCGCGCAATGCGTGCCGTGGCCGTTGCCATCCTGCACGGACTCGCCCTCCACGAAGGAACGCGACACGACGGGGCGGCCCGCAAAATCCGGATGGGACAGGTCCAGGCCGGTATCCAGCACCGCGATGCGGATGCCCTTGCCTGTATAGGGAGAAGCATCCGCGCCGACCGCATGCACGCCCCAGGATGCGCCGGAAACGACCGGCTCCGGGCCGGTGGCGGGGCCGCCGGCTTCGGCGATGGCATAGACGGTGCGTTCGGGTTCGATGGCCAGGATGGTGCTGTTTCCACTGGCCGCGGCATCGGCCAGCCGCTGCCGCGTCTGCGCGGTGCAATGCACGCGTGCCGCGCCGATATGATCGAAGACCAGGACGCAGGGAGGCTGGCGCGGGGTTCCGGTATCGCGCGAACGGATGACCACGGTTGCCTGGGCCAGCTCGGCGAGCACGCGGACGCCCCTGTCGGGGTCTTCCGGACGCAACAGGACGAGGTAGCGTTGCATCGTCTGGTCCGTGGACTGTGTGCTGGGCATGGCATCCTCGCTGTCCGCTGAGGGGATGCCCCACCTTAGCACGCTGCGCACCGCCGCGCCCGGCGCCGGAAACGTGCTTTTTCAATATGAAAGATCCAGCCACGGCCGGGCGCCGCGCCATCCCATTGCATGAACGCGGGATGAACGCCGGCTTCACGGAAGATTCAGGCACCCGATCCCATACTGGCTCCATCGCCGATCCGCATCGGCCATGCGAATGATGGAAACCCTCATGAAAATCCGGCACGTTCTGCTCGCATTCCTGGCTGTCCTGACCCTGGCGTGGTCCCGGGACGCCTTCTTCCTGAACCCCATCGCCGGCGACGCCCCCTGGGTCGTCCGCACTCAGGCGATCTACCTGACGGGCGTCTTGTCCATGGGCCTGATGTCGCTGGTCATGATCCTGGCCACACGGCCCGCCTGGCTCGAACCGGTCCTGGGCGGCATGGACCGCATCTACCGCCTGCACAAATGGGCCGGCATCCTGGCCATCAGCCTGGGGGTGGCGCACTGGCTGGCCAAGCTGAGCAAGGGCCCGCTGAAGGACCTGATCGGCGCGGCGATCCACAAGCCGGCCAAGTTTCCCGCACTGGATTTCCTGCGGCCCGTCCACGGCCTGGCCGAAGACGTCGGCGAATGGGTGATCTACGCCCTCATCGCATCGCTGGTCATCACCCTGTGGAAAGCCTTTCCCTACAAGCCCTGGCGTCTCCTGCACCGCGCGATGCCCGCCCTGTATCTCGCCCTGGTGTTCCACACCGCGGCCCTGACCCCGGCCAACTGGTGGCTGCAACCCCTGGGGCTGATCATGGGCGTGCTGATGCTGGGCGGCAGCGCGGCGGCGGTCATGGCCCTGCGCCAGCGCATCGGCATCCGCCGCCGCCATGCCGGCCGGATCGAATCCGTGCGCGCACTGCCTTCGGGCATCACCGAGGTCGAATGCGCGATGGATGCCGGCTGGCCCGGCCACCGCGCGGGCCAGTTCGCCTTCGTGACCTTCGATGCCGGCGAAGGCGCCCACCCCTTCACCATCGCCAGTGCCGATCAGCCCCAGGCGCGGCGCCTGCGCTTCCAGATCAAGGCCCTGGGCGACTACACCAGCGGACTGGCTCAACGCTTGCGCGCGGGCCAGCCCGTACAGGTCGAAGGCCCCTACGGCCGCTTCGACCACCGGCGCGGCGCGCCCCGCCAGGCCTGGGTCGCGGGCGGCATCGGAATCACGCCGTTCCTGGCCTGGCTCGAATCGCTGCAGGACCACCCGGAACGGGCGCCGCGCACCGACCTGCACTACTGCATCCGGGATGCCGCACGCGACCCCTTCGTCGAGCGCCTGCAGGTCCTGTGCGCCGCGCTGCCGCGGATCACTCTGCATATCCACGACGCCAGTGCCGGCCAGCACCTGGACGCCGAAACCCTGAGGCGCCAGTACGCCCAGGCCGACGGCGCGATGGACATCTGGTTCTGCGGGCCGGCAGGGCTTGCCCGCCACCTGGAATCCGGCCTGCGGTCCCTCGGCATCGAAGACATGCCGGTGCGCCGCGAGGCGTTCGAGATGCGATGAAAAATATCGTATAATGCCGGACTTGGCCCGGATCAGTCCGGGCATCGGACATCACCGGCGCAATGGCAGAGTGGTGATGCAGCGGATTGCAAATCCGTGTACGTCGGTTCGATTCCGGCTTGCGCCTCCAGGGTTTACAGAGATTTGATGATTCGCAGTGTGGGGAATTTTTGACATGCCCTAGACAATGCCCGCCCCAGCGCGGGCTTTTTTGCGTCTGGACAGTTTGCGCTGCGGGATATGGGGTAAATACCTTTCTTGGCGCTTGCGCAGTCGCAAATTGCGACTTATAATGCATTTATGGTGATCGGAATCGAACGCCAACCGCCCCGGCGGAACCGGGCATCCCGATAGGAGCAACATCATGCAAGCAATCCGCACCCTCCGCGAAGCCAACAAAATCGCCGCCAGCCTGGGCCTGATCCGTGGCGCCGGAACGTACAACGGCGCGGCTTACTGGAAGCGCCCCGGCAGCAACGCCATCGTCACTCGCGAACGCCTGGCTGAACTGGCCGGTCTGGTGTGACTGACGCACTGATTCATCTTCGCGTGCCCGCTGAGCTAAAAGCCAGATGGGTGCGCGAATCTCGGGCCGCAGGAATGCGGCTCACCGATTGGATCATTACCCGCGTGGAGCCGCCCATGGACACCCCTGCCCTCATTTCTGAGATCGCGGTCTTGGCCGAGCAGGCTACGGACCTGCCGATCTACTTCAAAAGCCGCCAGGCCGCTGACGGCATCGAAGCCATGATTCAGGCCGCGCAGGCATTTGCAGCAGCCCAGGACGATACCGCTAGGCTTGACGCCGCGCTATGGATCGGCGAGGCCTATCTGCTTTTCTCAAGCGCCCTGCCGGACGCCGGAGCCAATGAAGAAAGCACCGGCTGGGCCACGGCCCGACAGATTGCTCAGTTACTGGGCGGGCCGGATGTCTGGGAAGCAAGGATGCGCAAGGAATTCGGCGCATGACCCCCGACGATCTCCGCCGCTGGCAAGCCGAAATGGGCCACACATACGACACCGCCGCCCAAGCACTGCGTGTCAATCGTGCGACGTACGCGCGATGGCTTTCGGGCGACAGCGCGATACCCGGCCCCGTGGATCTGGCCTGCGCCGCTCTGGTCGAGCACCTGGTGCCGTACAGTGCCCGAGATCACCGCAGCGAATCGTAGGCCCCTACCGTCTGCTGTTGACGAGTTCCGAAAACGGAACTAATGTGATGGCCTGCCTTGTGATTGGCACGAGGCTCGCTCAAGGAGCAACATCATGACTCAACAACAAGCCGCCAACACGATCGACGCCGGACGCCAAAGTCCAATGAGTGGCGCCACGCTCAAGACTATCCGGGAGGCCCTGGGGCTGTCTGTCCCCTGGTTTGCCCAATTCTGCTCCGTGCAGGAACGTACGGTGCGTCACTGGGAGTCTGGGCGTAATACCGTCCCGATCAAAGTGGGGGAGGCCATCTTGACTTTGGAAGGAGCGTCCCTGGAACTATCGGACAGCATCGTGTCCCAGGTTCGCGCCATCACGGCCACACACGGTAAGCCGGATGGGTCAGTGCCAATCGTTCGCTACGCGGACGATCAGGACCTGGCGCGCTGCCAGCCGAACATGAAGGGCCTGCCGGCCACATTTCACGCTGCCGCGATTGCCAGGGCGCGCTGGGAGTTGGCTGGCGAGGTTGAGGTTGTGGCTCAGATGTTCGGCGCAGTACCGCAAGAAGGCGATACAGTCATTCTCAAACGAAAGCTAGGTGTCTCCAAGCG
>Ga0182737_1000733_pt1 | contig 40377 bp, 41 predicted proteins | sample eDN5th30CBELigOP_FD_128878 | JGI IMG/M metagenome (GOLD analysis project Ga0182737, IMG submission 128878) | Enriched Organic Plus compost microbial communities from Emeryville, California, USA - eDNA 5th pass 30_C BE-Lig OP (version 2) (version 2) ... | reverse complement strand
GCACTTCAGGCAGCGGCCCACGGGCCGCCGCCTGAGCGGCTGCTGTGCGTCTCTTCTTCATCGGCATATCCATGATCGTCAGTCCTCATGATATGCCCCGCACACAAAATCACGGATAAGCCCAATGTGGGCAGCTTCCAATAGGTCGACAATCTTGCACCCAGTGACCGCACACGTACTGCCATAGGCTCTGAGCAATTTTTCACGAAAATCTTTCTGTCCACGACGAATCTTTATAGCGCCGTATTGAACCCTATCTGGCGGCCCGTTCTCAGATCCCTGTGCTGTTTCAGAGGGCAATTCATCCTGAGGCTCTACACCACGCACCAACAGAACGGTTCCATCATCGTCATCGTAGGCATGGACATACCACTTCAACCTATCCAGCATACGAAAATCAACGTGGGAAGCTGCCTCAGCGAGTCCAGAGCCTGGATTTGAACCCTTAGCAATAATGACCGAGACTGGCAGCCTATGCCGAAAGGATAGCCGTAGTGCTTCATCAAACTCTCTGGCACGCGCTGCCTGCGTTGCAGCACGCTTTGCCCCGAAAAACAAAAAGGCCAACCCCCAAGGGTTGGCCTAAGTGCTTGATATTCTGGTGGGCTGTGAGTGGCTCGAACACTCGACCTACGGATTAAGAGTCCCACCATTTGCAAATGGATAAAAACGAAAGCGCAGTCATATCAATGACTTGCAGCGATAGCCCACCATCCAACGGCTGCGCTTTCCGATCATTTTGCATCGCTTTTTGGCCATTGCGGTCAAAATTTGGTCAAACCTCCCAGAGCCGAAATCGGGGCACATCGATGGCGAGTAAGCCGATTTTGCCCTCATCGGCATCTACGAATCGATGCCCGACGACGCCCTCGAGCCCACTGTCGCGGGGACTGAACTTGAGTGATGGGAAAAGCAGCCCGCAGCATATTGAAACGAAGCCTCCCCGCCAGGCGCATTCGTAGCCTGCACTAGCGCCGCCCTGTGCGAGCGCCTCACCCCGTTCCCGCCGATACCGTCGGCGCCCCTCAGGATCTGTCAATGAGGCCACATCATCTGGTGGGCGCACACGCGTCCATGGGCGTTGACGCGCCATTTGAATATTCGCTAACCGCTCATGCCGCTCACCAGGCAGCCCGCCTGTGGTTCCAGACAGCGACCGAACTACCGGCCGCACAATTCCGAGACCAACTCTTTCGCGAACACTGCCAGGGGCACAACTACACCCCGGCTGAGCGCAACGGGCGGCAACGTGCGTTTCGCCAGGCATTCGCTACCGCCATCGGGCACATCCTGGTTGAGGAGGGTCGACTCCGTGCAGCTACTTGAATGCCCTGTAAGTTTTCGCCTATCCGCCGAAACGCACCGCAAATATTCTGTCGCGGCCAAGCAACACGGCATGGATCTCTCGAAATACCTTCGCGCTCGACTGGAAACTGAGGACGCTGTATCAGAACAAGTCTCCCAGTTGCGCCTCACGCTGCTGGACACCACTTCGGATCAACCTGGTACAGAGCAACTGACACCCATTCTGCTCGAACTCCTGCTGCTCGCGCGTCGGGAGTCCTCTCCCGGCGACCTACGTGCAGTCCATCTAGAACTCGAACGCCAGGGAGTTCCATGCTGGACTCCTGACCGGCATCAGGAATTGCCGGAGTAAAACTCCGGCCAGTCCGGCCGACCAATTCCCGGAGAAATCAATGCCATTGAACCACCTGGCCACCATACTTTCGGTGGCCTGCCTCTTGTCGGCCTGCGGCTTTGCACCGCCTGCCCCGCCCAATCCTGCTGACAACCCTCGCATAGCCATCAACCATGGCGACCCTCGCCTGGAATCTCATCAACAGAGCGTCGAGGCTTCCGCGACACTGCCGGAGCCCATCAAGCTCGCGCTGGCGCAAACGGACCTGAACGGCAACAACGCGGCGATCGCCCCGGCGCATGCCGATGGTGTGACCTCGGACGAGTCGAAGTGGGAAACCATCCCCGTGCCATCTGCGCCACCGAAGGCCGGCGCTTCAAAATCCGAAGACTCTATTAAGGATGACCCGGTAAAAGGCCCTACAAGCGATTCGGCAACGGCGTCAACGCAGTCCAAACGCACGACAAGCGAAGTAGCTCGCCCCATCATGGCATCACCCAGCCTTGCTCCAGTCGCCGACGCACAGGCAAACCTCCCCTCGACCGAGCCAATCGCCGTGGCTGAGCCCACGCCGGAAGCCACCCCTATGGTGATCAAGGAAGCTTGGCACATTGGGCCGGAAGACGGCACTGTCCGGCAGGCGCTGGCCCGTTGGGCGACGAAGGCGAATTGGACATTCGGAGCCGATCAATGGGAATTGAACTTTGACCTCCCCATCGAGGCGCCAGCCAATTTCGAGGCCGCAAACTTTCAGGAAGCAATCCAGGCGCTTTCGCAGGCCATCGCCATGACCGAGTCGCCCGTACGTCCCTGCTTCTACGCGAACAATGTGCTGCGCATGATCCCATTTACTCGCAGCTGCAGCCGCGCGGCAAGTCCGACTCCCCAAAACTAAACCGCCGCTCCACCAGGACCTCCCATGACAGCATTCCGCTCTGCGGCGGCCGTGCTGGCGCTTATCGCGCTTGCCGGTTGCTCTGCTCTCCAATCGACTCATAGGATCGCCGAGCGCGCCGAAACCCAATCTGAACAAAACCGCCGGGCCCTTGACACCTTCAAGGAACAAGTGCGCGATCCTGCCCGAGCCGATGGCCAGGTCGTCGCGCTCCCGTGGATTGCCGGCAGGCCACAGCCACTGGCTCGCGAGGTTTCGCTACCGGCAGCGCTCCGCGCCAACATCAGTACGACGATGCTGTTCGACGACGGCGCCGCAGACCTTGCCACGTTGGCGGAAAGGATCCAGTTGGCCACCGGCATCCTTACCCAGGTGGCACCCGACGCCCTTCTCCCCCGTGAATATTTCTTGCCCCGGCTGGGAACGGAGCAGCTGAACCTGTCCGTCCATGGTGAAAACCTGGCAACCGCCGACACTCTCGTTCCGGCACTCGTACCCGAAGTGAGTGTGGACCGCGTAGCTGGGCCCGCGCTACCCAGGGGTGTCGCCCGGACAAAGATGGCACCATTGCCTGGCGGGAAAGCCCCGCTCTCGACTGTCCTCGACTCGATCGCGCTACGCCTGGGCGTCTATTGGCGCTACGACCCGAAATACGGAGCGATTCGCTTCTACCGCACTGAGACGCGCACCTTCTACGTCAAGGCGTTGGAGCTTACCGCCGAGACAAGCCTCGAGCTAGGTTTGTCAGGGAATGGAGGTTCGCAAGGATCAGACGGTCAGTTTGCCTCACAGAATCGATCCAAATATGCCACTTCTGGTCAAACGCGCCCAGCTGAAGCGGTACTCGTGAAGGTAAGCCAATACCTCACCCGCGCTGGGGTCGTCAAAGCTGCCCACGGCGCCGCAAACAGCATCGTCGTGACAGACACCAAAGACGCCCTGGACGCAGTGAGTCGGTTCCTGGATTCTGAAAATCGAATCATGGCACGCAGAGTGCGGATGCTCTTCGAAGAGATCACCGTGCAACTGGATCATGTCAATCAAGCGGCCCTCGACTGGCACTTGATCTACAACAGTCTGGGCCGGGCCAATGCAGCCGCCGGCGATGCTCCTGGTGCCCTTCTGGACACCACCAAAGCCGCGGGCGCCATCGGCGCCACAGTGGGAAGTGGCCCATTTGCCGGCACGGGCCTATTGATGAGCGCCTTGAGCGAGGTCGGTACCGTTGTGCGGCATACCAGCATTCCGATTCTCGCCTCCAACCTTCGGCCAGCCACCGTCGCGGTGCGGCAAACAATCCCCTACATCAAGGACCTCCAGCAAACACAAAGCTACTCCGACGCCTCGGGACCCACGGTCAGCGTCACGCAAGATGAGAAAACTGTAGGCACGTTCCTGACAGTGGTACCGAACGCGCAGGACGACGGCCGAGTTCAGCTGACCGTTTCCTATGATGACACGCGACTTATTGGTGCCCTACAAAAGCTTGAATTCGGCTCGCCTGATTACCCGTCCTTTGTTCAACAGGCAAAGATCGGAGGCAGAGGCGCGATCCAACAGGTTGAATTGCGCCCGGGGCAGCCCGCCCTCATCGGCGGCTTCGAACAGTCCGCTGGCAATAGCACACGCCGACGTCTGGACGACAGAGCGCCGATCGCGTTAGGAGGGTCCGATGCTACCCAGGACCAGAAGCAGATCACTCTACTTCTGATGACAGCCATTCCTGAAGAAGGCTTTTAACCATGGCCAGGCAACAGAGCTACCGAACGCTTCCAATTACCGGCACTCAGAACGCACTGGTCTTGGGCATGAGCTGGCAGACGGTGCTCGGCCAGGATTTGACAGTCGCCGCCATGAAGGCCGCCCGCCAGGCCGGCGCCACTCACTTCACGCAGGCGGGCCCGCGCAGTCCCGCTGTCGGTCTCCTAAAAGCGGAGGGGCGCGACCGCCGCGCGAAAGCGAAAACTCGCCTCTACTCTGCAGCTGCCGCATTTGCTCAGTTGCATCGGCATGGCACCCAGATCGTGAGCGCAGAACTGCCGAGCGGAGAGGTCTGGATCGCCGTGGCAGTCGATGGGACAGTACAAACCGGAGGAGACAAAGTACTCCCCAACGCCGACGCTGGCCGACAGGCACTGGAAACCCTCATCGAGCGCTACCGTGACGCCGTAATACATGGTGCCGCGCGCACCGGGGCAATGCCGTTTCAGTTGAGCCAACTGGCAACTTTGGCCAACACGCAGTCGTCCTTGCGGCGCGCCGCCTTTCGGCTGTCCATGATTTCGCCCGTGTGGTGGGTTGTCCTGGCGCTGCTAGTCTCCTACCTCGCTTGGGATGCCTTCCAGACCTGGTGGCATGAGAAACAGGCAATGGAGCAGCAACGCTTGGAAGCCATGCGCACTTCGGTCGATGCACATGCGCTCTGGCAACAAGCGCTAAACAAGTGGGCGCGGGCCACTCGCGCCGATGGAGAATCTGGCTTGCTGCGGCTCCTGGAATCCGTCGCCCAGGCGCCAGTCACGCCTGGCAGATGGATACTGGCAGAAGTCTTCTGCCAGCCAGCCGCGCAAGTCTGCTCCGCGAAATACAAGCGATCGCGACTGGCTGACAACAATACCCTGCAGGCCGCTCTTCCCGCAGATTGGCATGTTGTCTTCCCGGACCTGGAAACTGCGAAAGTGGACTGGAAGATGGCCTCGCAAGCAGCAAGCAAGCCGATGCAACTTGCCGACATCCCCGATGCTGCCGCGGTGGAAGACACCTGGGCCGCCAGCTGGCAAGCACTGACACCGGCGCTACAGGACTTCAAGCTCGACCCGATCAAAACAGTACCAGTTCGTGTACCAAATATCCGGCTCCCCAATGGGCTCGAACAACCCGTTGAGCTCCCGTCTGGCATGACTGTGCCGGCCATGCTTGGCTTCACCGTCAACGCGCCGCTGCGCTCGCTCTACGCACTGGCTCTGCCAGACACAACGACACTGGCGCATCTCCAGATTCGCTATCAACCCGACGCAACGGCCAAGCTCAACGCCAGCAGCTTCTCGGCCACGCTCGAAGGAGTCATCTATGTACAACCGCGCTGAAAGGCGTCGGCCGAAACATTTCTGGCAAATTCTCCTCGGCCTACTTGTTGGATGGACGCTTCCGCTTGCAGTATCGGCCGAGTCAAGCAATCTGGAAGTCGCACCAGCCCCGCCACCCGCACCGCCGGCGCATCTCGTGCGCGAATTGCTCGAACAAGATGCGCGTCGAGCGTTGCTGAATGAACAGATGGGCAACACATCGAAATCGGGCAGCGCCCGCTCACCGACTTCGATATCTCTGCCCAAAGAGGCACGTGCAAATGACCTCGACAAGCCATTGGAGAAACCGACCGCCGAGACCGCGCACGCAACTGTTACGCGATTAAAGGCCATCGTCGGTGTTGACGGCAAGCTGTCGGCCATCGTGGAAATCGATGGCAGGGAGGCTGTATACCGCACCGGCCAGACGCTACCCACAGGTGGCCACAGTGGCGGTCTGCGCCTCGTTCGCATTGCAACTCCATGCGTCGAGTTGGCTGACCCTCGGCATGAACCCGAAGCCCGCCTCTCGGCCTGCTTGAATGAAGGGCATCGATGAAATACCTGCTCAACCTGATCCGCCGGCTTCAGAATCGAAACTTGGCTGATACTGACACTGCAGCGCCCGACCTCTTCTTGGGCCACGCAGATACAGACCCTGCAGATCCCGACACGAGGCCTCCGGATGAGCCGCGAGCCGATCTCGCCTCCATGAAGGACATCGCCGAGCTACAACCGAGCTTTCGCGCGCTAAAGGTTGACTGGTCGGGTCCAGATGCGGCCATTACCGCATCGGTAGCTGAACTCGAAGGGGATCGATACGCCGTCTTCGTCAAGCGCGGCCAGTTGGATACCGACATTTTTCGCGCCGTCCTGGCTCGTGCACGCGACGCTGACAAGAAACATCTCGGTGTACCCATCTACACCGTTGCCCCCGTGGTGCTCCTCACGTTGGTGCGCGAACGGATCGGTGCCAAAGACCTCGTGGGGCTTGCTTCAAATGCGGGCGGCCGCTCAGCCGTTCGCACTGGCTTTCACGACCTGGTCGCTTGGGCTGTCCGCAATGGCGCGAGCGATCTGCACCTGAACATTGACCTCTATTCCCCTGTTTCAAAGGTCAGCGCGACCATCGATGGGCAATATGTCACCCCCGCCCACCTCATCATGCCGACCGAGCGGTTACACGAGATGGCGCGCGTGGCCTGGCAGGATGTCACAGGCGGCAACGGAAGCGTTTTCGATACCAAGCGCGAACAGCAGGGTCGTATGTACGAAGTCATCGATGACCGGAACTACATGCTCCGATGGGGCTCGTTTGTCGCTGATACTGGCCCTTCAATCACTCTCCGCGCCCTTGACCTCGATGCCAAAGTGGAATCAGTCGACCTGGCCAGACTGGGTTACCTCCCGTCACAGGTAGAGCAGCTCGAACGGGCCCTGCAGAGCAAGGGTGGGGCCGTGATCTTGGGCGGCGTTCCCGGTTCCGGCAAGACGACAACGATCGGCGAGCTAATCTCACGCCTGCCTGAGACCCGCAAAATCATGTCCATGGAGGATCCGGTAGAGAAGCGCCTTCGTGGCGCATTGCAAGCCAGTCTGTCGCGCAGCCATAGTGACTCTGATCAGGAAGCGTTCCAGTCCAAGTTGATGGCGCTGAAACGTGCCGCCGCAAGCGACGTGCTGCTCGGCGAGATTCGGGACAAACTCACCGGCGCGGCATTTCAGGACATAGTGCAATCGGGCGCGAACTGCTACACGACAACGCACGTGGGCAGTGCGTTGGGTATCCCTCAACGCCTTGCTTCCGTACAGATCGGCATTCCTTGGGATGTATTAGGTTCACCGCGGATCTTGAAACTACTCGGCTATCAGACTTTGATGCCGGTGCTGTGTCAATGCGCACTGCCGGCAGCGAGTCTGTTGCAGGGGTCGCCCGACGCGATCGGCGTACACCGCTCCGGAGAGTGGTGGAAAACCTATCTCGACCGCATCGAACGTCTCTACCGCATCGCACCGGAAGCCATTCGCGTACGTAACAGCCAAGGGTGTGAGCACTGCCGGCGCAAAGGTATCCCCGAACTTTTCGGGTATGCAGGCCGCACAGTGGTCGCCGAGATCTTTGAGCCTGGCGTCGACCCGGAGGCGCTCCGTGCCATCAATGACGGAAACGAACTTCGCCTGCATCAAGTCTTCGCGTCGCATAGGGTGGCGCCCTTTGACGCGCCAGACATGGACGGCAAGACCGCCATGGAGTGCGCCGTTTACAAGATGAGCCAGGGCGCTATCGATCCGCGTGACATTGAGCCGCACTTCGTTGCGTTCGCATCGTTGGACAAGGACAAGTCAAAGTGAAACCGTTCTTCGCTAGTTGGCGGGTCAAGTGGGCGGCCAATCAGTTCGCCAAGAAACGAGACGACTGGTACGAGTATCTGGCGGATATGATCGCCGACAGCGCAGGGCATCGGTCCATCCGCGACATCTTTGAGGCAGACGCGCGACGCTACGGCCCCCATTCGGCCAGAGGCATCTTGTCGGAGCATTGGGCGCACGGAATCGGCGACAGCGGCGATCTCGGTCAGGCGGCCTTAGGAACATTGCCTCGCCGCGAAGTGGCGGAGCTGGCAGCGCTGCAGCGGCGCGGCCAGGCAGTATTCGCAGACGGGCTGCGCGACATGGCCGCGATCGTACGTCTGTCGAAGCGTCTGCAGGAAATCCTCAAATGGACTCTGATGGCAGGCGTCATCTCCGCCCTCGTGCTCTGGCTCGTCGTAATGGTCGCCATCCCGTACTTCTCAGCCCCCGAACTCCGTGGTGCGTTCCCCGAAATGCCCACCAGCTATTACGGGCCATATGCACGGACCTTCTTCGGCCTCGCCGAGTGGATCCGCGACAAGGGCGCTGTTGTCTGGCTGGCGTCCATCGGCGCCATCGCTCTGTTGATAGTGTCCTTTCCACACTTTGATGGCCGCCTGCGGCGTTGGCTGGATACTTGGGGACCATATCGCCTCTATCGCGATATACAGGCCGTGTCTGTAGTGAGTTCCGTAGCCACTTCCGTCAAGCAGCGCGCCGGCATCACGATTCCCATTCGGGACGCTCTGGATGCCCAACGCTCCGGGGCTTCCCGCTGGCTCGGGGCGCGCATACAGGCGATGGTCTCCCGCCTCGACGATGATGGCGCTGGGGCGTCGATCTTCAACGTCGGTCTCTTCGATCGCGAGACTTACTGGTACCTCGAAGACTTGACTGGCTCTCTCGGCCTAGATCTCGCACTACAAAAGACGCGCCTGCGGCTTGAGACATCCATGCTCAAGCGAATCGAGCACCGCGCCCTCATCATGCGGTGGGTCCTGCTGATTTTTTCTGTACTTTCGCTGATGGGCATTCTTGCTTGGCACTATGCGGTCATCTTCGATTTGCGCAACGCAATGATGCTCGCAAACTTCTGATCCTTCATTTCTACCCATCTTGAGACCCCGCATATCCGGGGTCTTTTTCTTTCTGTGGCCAACTTGGCCACCATAGGAGTGTTAAATGGGCAATATCGCCTCCCTTCACGCCGCGGCGCTCCCTGCATCGCACCGCCGCCAGCACCTTCGACGCAGCCTCAGATTCAATCGAGTGGACCCGCTCCACCACCAGCGGGGTCAATTCAGCTTGATTGAAGTCGGCATCGTGGCAGGGCTGATGATCCTGGCCGTCGTGTTCGGCGTGCCGGCGTTCCAAGGCATATTGACCGAAATGCGCGTGCCTTCAGCGGCAGGGGAACTGCAGCGCTTTATGGCCCGCACGCGCGTGCTCGGCGAAGGGGACAACGTTACTCCCTACGCCAATCTGACGACGGCCGACAACCTCGTGCCGGCGCTCCGGGGGTCCTCCACGTTCAAGGTGTCCGACACGACGGTTGCCCATCGCTTGGGCGGGTCGGGCGTCGGAACAAACGGAACGATTTCCCTCGAGCCTGCAGCGCTGGGCGGAGGCGCGATGGGAAGCGCCTTCTCGATCACGCTCACAAACGTCAACATGAAAGCTTGCCCAACCTTGGCCTCCACGCTTAACGCCGTGGCTGAAACGATCTCCGTGAACGGGACGGTCGCCAAAGCGCTCGGCACCAACAACGCTGCCGGGACATACGACCCCGCGATTGCGGAGGGGCTCTGCGAAAAGGGGGATTCCAATACCTTCGTCTTCGCGAGCCGCTAACACATCCTCGCCAACGCATGACCTGGTCCACATGTGCACTCGGCCCGGCACAGGGGCCGAGCCGCACTTTTACGGGGACAAGTCTTGATCGCCTTCCTCTTTACCATCCTTGTCGGAATCCTAGCTGCCGTTTTCGCCTCGGGACAGTACCGCGACGCAGTGGACGACAGCGCCGCCGCGAGCACTGGTCGATACCTGCTCCAGGTACGGGGTGCAGTAGTCGACCTGCAGGTCAAATATCAGGCATGGCTTAGCGATGAAAGCAGCGCCGAGGCCTCCGGCGCCACCGACGTACCAGCGGGCCTGGCGTGGCAATCCGTGGCCGGTGTTCAAGTCGCGAGGGGCAGCGTCTCGGATCTAGTCGATCTGGGGCTCTTGTCTGGAAATACCCCTCGATATCCTCTGCTGGGTGATGCCGCACGATTTATTCTGGTCCGCCAAGGCACATGCCCGGGTGCAGCATGTCGGACCACCGCCTTTGTCTACACCTGCCACCCAATCAGTGGAGAGCGCAGCCGTCGGCAGCCAGGGGAATGTACGGAACCTACAGGCGATCGCGCCACGTTCTCATCGGCTCTCTTAGCGAAGGTGCTCATGGCGGCGGACGGCTATGGCGGACACGACGCACAGGCCGGACCCAATGTCGTCGGCCCGTTGATGAACGCACCAAGGGGCTGGTTCGATTTCGGGCCAGAGCGCGGCCATGCAGTGCTGGCCGCTGGGCTCGATGCCACGCCGTTCGGACAGTTTGTACGACACGGCGAAACAAGGCCCGTGACCCTGCACAATACGCTCACCGTTGACCAAACGATCCAGTCAAACACGGGCCTCCTGCTGAACACTGCGATCGTTCCCGGTAGTGCCTGCTCGCCTGAAGGACTTTACGCCTCAACTCCCGACAAGACTCTTGCCGTCTGCCTGGAAGGCGCCTGGTTCGCGGCCACCAGCCATATGGTCACTGGCGTATACGGTGATCTACCCAACAACGCGACGATTCCCCCGCTTGCGTGCCCGACAGGATTGATCGCCTGGCGCTATGTCGCCCTACAGGATGCAGATCTGACTGTTACGGGCAGCGATATCAATGTGGCGGGCGATGTCAACGGAACAATTCAGGGTTCTGGCTCCGTCAACGCTGCTGGCTCGGTCTCAGTCAACGGCTCGTTTACCGGCACGTTCCAGAACGCTGGTTCCAGCTACGTACACGTCACACAGAACGTGTCCGTCGTGGCGGACCGTATTGCCATCACGCCGGCCGGCCCGAATGCCCGGGCCGCCGTTATCCAGGGCTGCAAGAGCTAGCCCTTTCCAGAATGGAGGTTTTCATCATGCTCCGCCTTTCCAAGCGCCAGGGCAGGCGCCGGCTCGCCATAGCGGGCGTCCTGCTACCCCTCGCGTCACCGTTCGCATCCCCGACTACCAACCAGGCCGACGTGCAGTTGCAGACCGATCTGAGCCATATGGTGATTCGTGTGGACCAAGCCGATCCGTTGCCCCCTGGTGGTTGCACGGCTGGCCATGCTTGGCACCCAATCTTTGGCGGCTGCCGGCGCCAGGAGACGCGGTCGGAAGTAGCCCAATGTGCAGCCGGCTGGACGGGGTCCAAGATCCGCTATCGAACCGCATATGTCTTGCAGGCCAACGCTGCTGATGTCGCCTACGGCGAATGGGGACCTTGGCAGGACAGTTGCACCCCGCCCCGTCGGGCGGGCGTGGTCGATACCGTCATCGCGAAGGCGCGCGGCAAAGAAAACGGAGAGTCGTCGAACTCCAGCAATCTGTCGGCCAATCTCAAGAAGCAAATGCAGGTCAACTCCGGGACCATGTACGGCGTCACAGTCTATCGACCAAGTGCGACCTTGAACTGCATCTACGCGTCCGGCACGACTTCCAGTAGCGGTGAAAGCTCCAACCGTATCTGGTTTGGCCGGCTCCTCTCGCCTGGACAATCTATCGACAAGGGAAATGCGGGCCATTGTCGGCTCTCTAGCGGTGGCCGGGTTGCTGAAATCTATGGCAGTTGCGACAGCAGCTCTGGCGGCGACAGCGACTCGTGCCGGCGCGCCACGCGCACTGTTCGTATCACAGGTACGAGTGCCTGCCAGGTAAACACAGAAGTGCGTGAGGGCAGTCGTCTAATTGGAACCCCCAGCTACAGCCTCTGCTGAAGGGACTGGAATCATGTTCAAATTTGCGAGACAACTAGCGGCCTTCTTTGTGCTGTCCGTGGTCGGGATGTCTCCCGTCCTGGCGGCCGGCATTCCCATACAACCGCCATCTTCGATTCAGCCATCACTGCTGACTGGCGATGTGCGTCTTGCCTGCGAGGCGATACTCTGCCTATCAGGTAGTCAGCGCCCGGTTGAATGTGACCCCGCACTGTCGCATTTCTTTGGCATCGAGAAGCGCAAGCTATCCGACACGCTCGATGCTCGCTTGGATTTCCTCAGCCTATGTCCCGCTGCTGGCGATTCAGCTGAGATGGGTTCGTTGGTCAGGGCTTTGGCGCGCGGAGCAGGCAGGTGCGACGCAAAGACCCTGAACCAGACCTTGCGCCATTACCTTGGGCAGGGAGGTGATGCAGGCTACGACGGCGTCGTCATCTCCAACCGAATGCCGACGTACTGCTCCGCATATATCTTGCACACCTACACCGACCTACACGGCCAACTCCCACGCTATGTCGGCACACCCGAGGAAGACGGATTCTGGAGCGAAGCCAAAGACTATGCGGCCGCTCTTGCCCGCTACAAGCGGGAGCAGGCAGCCAAGAAGGCCCGGAGGGAAAACTACGGCGGGGGAGGCAACTAGATATGGATCTCCCGGCTGTGGATTTCCCCACTCTTGCACGACGGTGCGCGCCCGATGTTCACATCAGCACTCTCGCAGCCGTGGTGCGTCATGAATCCGCCTTCAATCCTCTGGTGATCGGTGTGAACAGCAAGCCGCACCGAAGCATTCGCCCGTCCTCGCGCTCGGAGGCCGTCGAAGAGGTGCGCAGGCTTATCGACAAGGGTGTCAACTTTGACGTTGGCTACGGTCAGATCAACGTACGCAATTGGAAATGGCTAGGCGTCACGGCTGACACCATCTTCGACCCATGCGTCAATCTGGCTTCGGCGCAGCGTGTATTAGTCGCCTGCTATGAACGTGCCACCAAGCAGATTGGCCCAGGGCAAGGGGCACTCTACGCGGCCTTCAGCTGCTACAACACCGGCAATCTCACCGATGGCTTTAGGAACGGCTATGTGGGCAAAGTCTTAGCCGGCGCCGGGATCGCCGTCCCGGCAATAGGCGGAGCGCCGCGCATTGCGTCTCCGCAGTCCGCGTCCGACTCGGAGCCAAAGAACGCGGCGCGCGCCCCGCGCGCCGACGCATTTAGACAATCCAGGCCGGACGTCTTTGTGAATATCCGTCAGGGTGCCTTCAACAGACCGAAGACGCCTGTATTTGGCGTCCCAATCGCCAGGCCGGGCCGCGACTCGCGCTAGCAACCGCGGCCTGTTCAGCCGCTAAACACCCTCTTCTTTCCGCTAATTGCCGACCGCGGGCGCCCGCTGGTCGGCGCTCGCCTATGGATTTTGAAATGCAATGCACCAACCACAACATGCCGCGCACGCTCTCCTTTATCGCCAACCTCACGGTTGCCACTCTCCTTCTCGTACAGCCCGAGTTGGCCATGGCGCAGTTTGAAAAGGTCACTTCCGGACTGGATACCTTCAAGGCATGGCTCTGGCTCATCATTCCGGTCGCTTCCTTGTGCATTGCGGGGTTCCTCGGCTTGCTCTATTCGGCCGAAGTCATCCGAAAAGATACATTGATCCAGTGGGGCGGCGGTGTTGTCTTCACCGGCGCCATCGCCGGCGGAATCATTAAGCTCTTCTTCTGAGCATGGCTAGCCCGCCCAAAGCTGGACGACCTGCGCCGGCGGTAGCGGCGCCCAGCCAAAATTCAGCCGCCCCTGCCAATCAGTACCCCCTCTTCAAGGGTGCTACCCGTATAGCGACCATCAAAGGTGGCGTGCCGACGCGGGCGTTCATAGGTCTCGTCTTCCTCACCGTGGTGGTCGCCATGTTCACCCTTTGGGGCTGGCTGTTGGGTCCAGCGCTCTATCCCGTCCTGGCCGTACTCAGCCGCAATGACGACCGCGCCTTCTGGATATGGGAGCTTTGGCTTCGAACAAAGTTCTTTGTCCGCAATAAGCGCTTCTGGGGTGCGATCTCGCTCACCCCTGCTCCCCACAGTAAGCGCCGGCCATGGTGCCGGCAGCCCGGAGGCCACAAGCAATGACCGAACACGCACCGGCGCCGCCCGCTCACGAGCCGGCAGTCAGCCAATATGTCCCCTTTTCACACCACGTCACCGAGTCGATCATCGCGACCCGAGATTGGGAGTATCTGTCCACCTGGCGTATCGATGGCCGTACGTTCCAAGGCTACTCCGACAGCGACCTCCAGCAGTGGATCGAGGAGCTAAACAACGTCATCCGTGGCTGGCCAACTGGCTTTGGGTTGTGGACCCACCTCATTCGGCGGCGCGTCTCTGAATACCCTGATAGTGACTATCCCGACGCCTTTTCGCGCGCCCACGACGCCGCGTACCGAAAGCTCTTCGACGGCAAGCCGCCGATGATCAACGAGATGTACTTGACGGTCATCACGCGCCCGCAGATCGATCCGGCCCTGCGCTTGCTCTCAAAGTTCGAGCGCCGCACCGCCCGAGAGGCACTCGCCTGGCAGACACAAGCCATCGAGCAGCTCGACGATATCAACCGTAAACTGGGCTCCACGCTCAAGCGCTACGGTCCAGAGCTCCTCACGATTGTGGAGAGACTCGTGGAAACGGATGACGTCGATGAACCACGGGTCAGCCACTTCTCCGAACCGGCTGAGTTCTTCGGGTTCCTGCTCAATGGACAGATGTCTCCGGTCCCAGTCGTGGATGCCCGGCTATACAACTATCTACCCATCAGCCGCCAGTTTTTCTCTACCCACGGGGAACAGGGCGAGATGCGTGGCCCGGATTGGGCGCGCCGGTATGTAATGTTGGAAGTTCGCGAGTACTGCAATAGTACGAAGCCGGGGCATCTGAACTGCCTGCTCAATCAACCGCACGAATTTGTGCTCTCGCAGTCCTTCGGCGCCATGTCGAAGGCCGACGGCCTCAAGGCACTGTCGCGCCAAATCAAATGGCTGGAGGACTCTGGAGATTATTCCACCTCGCAGATCGACGACCTGAAGAAGGCGCGCGACGATCTCTCGGCTGGAAAATTCGTCATGGGCGATCATCACGCCACACTCCAAATCTTCGGCGATAACAGTGACCGGACGTTGCGAGCCGCCGCCGAAATCAGCGGCGCCCTGGCAAGCTGCGAGGTCGTTGCCCGCCTCGTCGACCGCGCGTTGATTGCCGCCTGGGCTGCACAACTTCCTGGAAACTGGAAGTGGCGCCCACGGCCATGCCCGATCACGTCCCTCAACTTCCTCTGCTTCGCATCGATGCACAACTATCTCTTTGGGAAGCCCGCCGGCAACCCATGGGGACCGGCGGTAACGATGCTGAAGACGACAGGGGGCACGCCGTACTACATGAATTTTCACGCCTCTCTTGATGATACGGACGAGACAGGCAAGCGCAGGCTGGGCAACACTTCACTTCTCGGGCAGTCCGGTACGGGCAAGACAGTCAATCTCGGACACTTTGTCTCGCAAGCCCGAAAGTTTTCATATACCGGCGCGATCTTCGATCACCTTCGAGGCATGCAAGTGCTGGTCATGCAGCTGGGTGGCAAGTACTTTGCTATGCAACTTGGCGTTTCAACCGGCTGGAACTATCTGCAGCTGGAGCCTACAAAGGCGAACGTCACTTTCATGGCAACGTTCACCAAACTTCTCGCCGCCAACGGCAGGGAGCCGGCTTCCATGGCCGAGCAGAAGCAGATCGAGACGGCGGTGAGGAAGTTGGTTGAATTCATCGACCGCCCGCAACGACGACTATCAACATTGCTCCAGTTCTTGCCGGCGGCACCATCGGAAGGCATTTCCCTCAGCTTGCGCGAGCGCCTCGAGCGCTGGTGCGCAGGTCGAGAGAATGGCTGGCTTTTCGACAATCCATCAGACGAACTCGACTTGTCCGTGAACAACTTGTTCGGCTTCGACCTGACTGAGTTCTTGGATAAAGAGGAAATTCGAGATGCCGCGATCACATATTTGTTGTTCCGCACGGAGCAAATGATTGACGGCCGCCGCTTCGCATACTTCTTCGACGAGGTCCAGCACCCACTGAAGGTGCCCTACTTCCAAGAGTTCATGCAGAACAAGAGCCGCACGATACGCAAGCAGAACGGTGTCTTCGTCTTTGCGACTCAGGAGCCCGAGGCAATCAGCGGCAACCCTGTTGGCCGGTCGATGATTCAGCAGTCGGCCACGCAAATCTACCTTCCGAATCCGAAGGCATCGGCCGAGGAATACATCAACGATTTCAAGCTAACTCCGGCCGAATTCAAGCTCGTCAAAGACCTGGGTGAATTCAGCCGCCAGTTCTTGATCAAACAGGGGGACTCGACGGTCACGGCGGAACTTGATCTTTCAACTTGCCCTGACTCGCTACTCGTTTTCTCTGGCTCCCCCGATATGGCGGAACTCGCCGAAGAGGCCGTCGAGAAATATGGGAGCGATCCTGACCAGTGGCTTCCCCATTATCTCAAGCTCGCCCGAGAGGCGACAAGGAGTTAAATATGTCCACAGATACCGCGCACAGCCGCCGACATGTCGCCAGCGCGCTCGCCCTCGCCCTACTCCTCAACGCGACCATTCCCGCTCAAGCGAGCGGGATCCCGGTCGTTGACGGCGCCAGCATCGCTGATCGTGCGATCAAGCACGCGGCGACGATGGGCAAGTTCATCGAGCAAATCGAAGTTCTGCGTAATCAGCTCGAGAGCCAGCGCCGCCAGTTGGAGTCGCTGACAGGGACACGAAACCTGGGCGAGATCTTGAACAACCCCTCCATTCGGGCGCTGCTTCCCGACGATGCGCGCTCCGTATTGCGCGGGGCCGACGGCGGAGACCTGCAGGATATCCTGAAGCGCCTTGAAGTCGAAGAGCGGCTCACCGGCAACTACGAGACGGATCGCCGCAACCTGGATAACCGCGCCGCGCAGTTCAAGTTGCGAAGCCAGGCATTGATGGAACAAACGCAGGAGGCAATGACAGCGCGAATGGAGCAAGTCAGTCAGCTGCAGGCGCAGATCAACCAAACCCAGGATCCGAAGGCCATCGCCGACCTGCAAGCTCGCCTTTTGGTCGAACAGGCCAATATTCAGGCAGACCAGACCCGCGCAGATATGCTTACGCGTCAGCTCGCGGCCGAGCAAGCCTTAATGCAGGCGCAGGCGGACAAGTTGGTCGCTACCTCCTTCAGCATCGACGCGATTCGCGCACCGCTGCCAGGAGCGCGATGATGGCCACGGGCGCAGTGACTCTTGTCAGCCTTGGAGAGATTGCCAACTGGATCGACCAATCGGTGACGACGATGCTGACAGACGTCATTACGCCGATGGTGGCCTCGATCACTGAGAAGATTCTGCCCGTCGTGGCCGTCGGCCTCTCCATCGCCCTGATCTGGTATGGTTGGGCGATGATGTCGGGTGCGATCCAGACGCCGGTTCTCGCTGCCACTCGGCGCATTGTCAAGATCGGTGTCATCGTCGGCATAGCGGGTAGCGGCGGCCTCTACCAGCAGCAGATTGCCGGCGCAATGTTGGCACTTCCTAGTGCCATGGCACAGGTCTTCACAGGTACAGCAAAGACACCGTCGCAGATAATGGATGAGGCGGCCAATACGGGCGCGGAGATCGGTACTCGTGTCCAGGACCGCGCACCTGACGGTATCTCGAATATTGGCAAAGCGTTCGTCTTTGTTGTCGTCTCAATCATCATTACGGTTATCTCGGCCATCATGAGCGCGGCAGGCATGATGGTGCTGATCACGGTGAAGACGGGCATGGGCCTGGTCGTCGTCCTCGGGCCGATTTGTATCCTAGCCCTCCTCTTTGAACGACTGGATCATCTGTTTATGGGGTGGCTCAGACAGGCTCTGTATTACGCAATATACGGAGGACTGTTCATGGTCATCTTCATGTTCATAATGGGCATGTTCGGCATGCTGCAGCAGGGGCTACTCGACCTCAGCCAATCGAATCAGATCAACATATTCTCCATGTTGACGGCGATTGTATTTTTCATGATTTGCTCAAAGTTCATTCTCGATCAAGTGTCTACCGTGACAAGAACCATTACTGGTGGTAGCGGCGGCGGATTTGGCATTCCCTTCCTTGGCAGAATCGGCTAAGATCAAATCGAGACAAATACATACAAATTTTCTTACACAGATCGTCGCCGGAGCGTTACTCATGGCACCACTCACGCCTTTTGGTAAGCCACTCTCGCAGAATCCCTTGTTGGACTCGGAAGCTTTGCCGCCGTCGGCCACGACGACTGGCGCAGAGAAGCCGATTTCGGCATTTCAATGGGTGAGTGTTTTCCGGGCAACCTGGACCTGGATTCTTCGCCCGCTCTGGTACGTCTGCTTCAAATGGCCGGCGCAGCTGTTCTTTGTAGGATTGGCACCAGGGTCTGTTTCGCGCGGCGATGAAGAGCGCCGCCGGGACGATGATGCATGGTGGGCACAGCGGCAGCGTGACGAATGGGACGCTGCGTGGCAGCGCAGCAAGCGCGAGTAGCCGTAGCGATCCATTCCCACTCCTTTCAAGGCACAGCGCTCGCTGTGCCTTTCTCTTTCTAGCTAGCTTCTAGCCTAGCTTCCCTGATCTAACCCCCTTTCTATCTCTCCGGAGAACCGATGAAGCACGCCTATTCGGCCGCGCTCGCTGCGGCTCGCCCTTTGTCGTCTGCACCAAACCTGCGGAGTCTCCTTCCCCCCAATCCTCCCGCAGGAAAGCGCCATGCAAACTGACGACCCAAAGCACTCAATACAGCAAGAGCTCGAGCGGAACCGCGGCCTTGAGCGTGATCTTCTGACTGAATTGTTGAGCTCACGGCGAACGGCCTGGCGGGTAAGCATTGCCGCCATGTTTATCACGCTCACAGCCATCGCGACTATGGCCAAGGTCTTATATCTCTATGAGCCGCCGCCACCCGTTGTCGTCCGTGTGAACGATGCAACCGGCGAGGTCGAACAAGTCAGCCGCCTCGACGGCGAGCCTGTGGAAAGCTATGGCGAGCGGACCGACAAAGCAAACATCTTTCAGTATGTCTTGGCTTGCGAGAGCTACGACTGGAATATTCAGCAAAACATCTACGACCGCTGCGGCTTGTTGAGCGCTCCTGATGTTCAGCGGGCTTACTACGCCAAGTTCGAGAACGATCCTAAGTCTGGCTATGAATCTCTCGACACCCGTTACGGCAAACACACGCGAGTTGTCGTCAACGTACGCAGCATTACCTTGGGCCCTAACCAAACTGCGACCGTGCGTTTTACCCGGCACCTGGACGGCGCCAGCCAACCATCCGCGCCCGAATACCTCCTCGCCACGCTCGGCTTCCGATACGTGAAGTCACCAATGAAGGAAAAGGACGGGTGGCAGAACCCACTCGGCTTCCAAGTCGTCTCCTACACCACTGATGTCGAAAACTTGAGATAAAGGTCATGAAGAAAGAACAGATCACCGAGCTCGCCAGCCGCCTCGAGAACGCCCACCGACTCTCGAATGCCGATCGCACCGCCCTTTTCCGGGACCTCGAACGGTACGCCAAGACAGATCTCTATGGCGCCGCAAGGCTAGCCAAGGATCATCTGAACAAGGAGGCCAATCTCCGCCTGCCAACCGTAGTCGCTGCGGCGGATCGGATCGGCAAACATTTTGAAGAGCGCATCCGCGAGGCGCGTAGGCCGGTTGAGCTTTACGGTGAACAGGATCGTCAGATTCGTCAGCCCGAGGACGGTCGCGAATACCGAGGCCCTGTCGTGGGAACGACCCCCAATTGCCTGATTCAGCTTGACAAAGATTCGGGCGACCTGATCGTGCATGCTCGCAATACCCTGAATCGGTCCTTCGAACTGTCCGGCAACAAAGATTCATTTGCGATCAGCTACCCCTTCAAGGCGGTCGGTGGCGTGGGTCTGGTGCGAGACGCTGATCACGACAAGCAGGCCGACATGGGTATGCAGCACGCCCACCACCGCGCCAAAGAGCAACAGCACTCCATGGAACGCGGGCAATGAAGATACGCGCAAAGTGCGCCGTAACAGCGGCGTTCGCGGCCGTGCTCAGCGTCGCCACGCCGTCAGCCTGGCCGTTGGATCGACCGGCTTCGTCACCCAAGGACCAACGAATTCGCTGGACCGACTACGACCCTGCTGACGTCATCCAGGTTGACACCACACTGGGCGTAGCCACGCAAATTCAACTCAACGATGACGAAGACTACGTCACGCACGCCTTTGGTGATTCAGCCGCATATGCTTTTCAGCAAATTGGCAAGCATTTGCTGCTCAAGCCGATAGTGGAGCAGGCCGACACCAACCTGCTCTACATCACGACCAAACGCAATTACTCGTTCCTTCTCAAGTACGCCAAGGAACGCAAAGGCCGAGAAGTATTTCGCTTGGTGCTCCGCTACCCTGAGAGCGAGAAGGAGAAGGCCGTGGCGCAGGATGAGGAGGCACGCGTGCGGCGCGGACTGGCGAACGCCGACATGGCAATAAGTTGGGAAAACTACACCATGAGCGGCAATACATCCATCGGACCCGAGGCAGCCTGGGACGACGGGGCACAAACATGGTTCCGATTCGCACCCGGCCAGGACCTGCCCACGGTGTACTTCGTCGACCCCGACGGTCAGGAGATTATCGCAAATCGCCATATGGAGGGTGAACGCACTATCGTCCTACATCGCGTTGCCAGTCGCTGGCATTTGCGCCTAGGCAATATGGTCGTGGCCGTCCATAACGACACTCCCAAAGCCACACGCACCCTGCCCTCTGGCACGATCTCACCAGCGGTACAACGGGTTCTGCGACAGGAGCAGCGCCAATGAAGTTCTTTAAACGCCGGCGCTCAGCCGGCAAGGCCGTCGATGCGGTGGCAGAGATTGAGAGCCGCCAGGCGCATTTCGAAGAGCGAGGCCTGCCTGATCTTCATGGGTCGGCCAGGCCCGCTGCCCCCGGCGCCAAAGCGTTCTTCTATCTGCTCTTTATGATGGCAATGATGATCCTCAGCACGCTCGCGTGGCGCTGGGTGAACAACGCCGATGCTCCATCACCTGGGTCGCAGGCTGAGCCCCAAGCGCGCATCGAGAATATTCTGCCCAGATTGAAGCTCAGAGAAAGTCCGGCCGCGTCGCCGCCGCCCGCGCAAACTGTGGAGCCCCCGGCCGATACCGCGCCTTCGCCGAAACCCACCGGCCGCCTTGGCGATCTGGTGGACGTCGTCGTGGAAGATCCCGTCATCACGCGACGCCTGTCCAGCGGCCTTCAGGCAAAGGAGCAGGACGGCGAAGGAGGGGCGAGAGGAGAGCCCCCCAAGCAAGCCTCGCGAGCAGGCGATAGTGGCCCGATGGCTGAGCGGCTGACGCCCATGAAGCTGACCGCCGCACAGGCAGAACTATTGCCCGATCGCGACATGCTTATCACCCAAGGCACCATGATCGATTGCGTACAGGACACCATGCTTGTGAGCGCGCAGGCCGGGATGATTACCTGCTTTGCGCCTCACGACGTTCGATCGACCAGCGGCCGTGTTGCTTTGATCGACGCAGGTACAAAATTCGTGGGCTATCAGCAGGGCGTACTCGCACAGGGGCAACCGCGCATTGGCGTTGTCTGGTCACGCCTCGAAACGCCTAACGGCGTGGTGATCCATCTGGATTCGCCTGGCACTGGGCCATTGGGGGAAGCCGGGTTGGATGGCCATATCGACACGCACTTCGGCGAGCGATTTGGAGGCGCAGTTTTGGTCAGCCTCATCAGCGATTTTGGCTCTTGGGCCTCCTCGAGAGGCAACGATAGCGGCGATTCGATCCGCTTCGACTCGACCGGCGATGCCGCCCAGGATGCCGTCAGCACGGTGCTTGACAACTCGATCAACATCCCGCCTACGCTCTACCGTAACCAAGGGGGCCGGATCGGCATTTACGTTGCCAGAGACTTGGATTTCAGCTCTGTCTACACGCTGCGCCCTGTTCCTCGCTAGATCGCCGTCGATCACTCAAGTCCATCGCTAGCCTGGCGCGCCTGCCTCAGGTAAGCGACATCATCTCGGATTCCAATGAAAGACTCTCACCAGGACACTACCTCGGCCGTGGTGGCAAGCGATGTTGCCCTGCGCCAATTGCTTCGCCCGATTGGCGCATATATGGTCGACGATGCAGTACGCGAGATCGCCATTCCTCGGCCCGGCGTAATTCTTACCCGGCAACATGGCCGGTGGCAGCAGCATGGCGACCCGTCGCTCTCATTTGGCTACCTGGACGCCCTAGTGTCGGCCATGGCCAGCTACAACAACGTGAACTTCAGCCCCATCATGTCACTGCTGCTGCCGGACGGCGAGCGCGGCCAGGTCGCAAGGCCTCCCGCGGTCGTGGATGGAACGTTGTCGATCAACATTCGCAAGCACAGCAGCTTGGTCAAGAACCTGGACGAGCTTCAAGCCGAGGGCGCGTTCGGTAACTGGACGGATGTGAGCGGGCCCACCACTGGCGGCGCGCCTTTGACGCCATTGGACGAGCAGCTACTGGCACTGAAGGACGCAGGCCGCATGCGGGAGTTTCTCGAACTCGCTGTTAAAAGCTGCAGAAACATCATCGTGGCTGGCAAGACGGGGTCAGGCAAAACTACTTTCGCACGAAGCCTTATCGAGTGCGTCCCTGTGTCGGATCGAATCCTCACGATCGAAGACGTTCACGAGCTCTTCCTGCCCAACCATCCGAATCGCGTCCACATGATCTACGGCACGGGCGCCGGACGTATGTCGGCCACAGAATGCATTGCGGCTGCTATGCGCAGTTCGCCAGACCGCATTTTCCTATCTGAGCTGCGCGGCCCAGAGGCTTGGGACTATCTGAATGCGCTGAATACGGGCCACCCCGGGTCAGTCACGACGACCCACGCCAATAGCGCACGTGACACGTACAGTCGTGTGGCATTGCTGGTGAAACAGTCGGCCGCTGGCAGTCAAATGGATCTCGACACCATTCTGCGTTATCTGCACGCGACGCTGGACGTTGCCCTCTACTTCGCAGACTACAAACTGGTCGAGGTCTATTTCAACCCCGGGCACAACGTTGCGTTGTAGTCCCGCCGCCATAGTTCGGAATGCCTGCCGCTCCGACGCCAGCCTCATCCCAGTTCTGCCTCCTTCGGAGACCTTGATGACCAAAGCGAGCCGCCAGCAGGGCGCGCAGGAAGCGCGCACCCGCATGGCATACAAGATCATGCAACAAGTGTACGAACGCGGCCAGGCCGAGGGCCAGTCGATCGATCAGATCCACCTGGCCATTCGCGCAGCCTATCCCTGGGGAGAGCGCCGGGCTTGGCCCTACAAAGCATGGCTGTTGGCCAGGCGCGAATTCTATGAGCGTCACGGCCTGCCGCTTCGGCCGCGAGCCTCCATCGCCGAATCCGTTCAGGAGGGTGGCGCGTGAGCGGCCCAGTCTGTACAGATCGTTTACCCGGTAAAAGCATGCAGCAGAAGAAGGGGCGGCCATGAGCGTCGAAGCATCGAAATGGGCCAGGCTGGCCATGGTTGAGAAGTCCTCATCCAAACTCATCCTTTTGAATCTGGCCATGCTGGTGCGGTACGACGCCGACGAATGGACCGTGTTTGCCTCCATCGAGTACCTGAGCAAGGTTACCCATTTGAACCGCAAGACCGTCATCGAGGCGCTTAGCCGACTGCGGGAGCGGGGTGTCATTCAGGATACCGGGCGCCGCGCCGGCGACAACCGCAGCTGCATTGTCTATCGCTTGTGCCCTAATGCCGTGCCGCTGGTTGACCTGACCCCCGCATCGAGTGTCAACGCGGGCAACGTGGGTGCGTCGACGCAGACAGGGCTGGACTTTCACAGCGTCGAGCCGCGCGATGAACCTGGTGGAGAGCCTGGCCACGAGGCCCAAGAGCCAAAGGCGGTCATGGCTTCGGCGCCGATGGAAGATCCCGACACCGAATGCGCCGCGGTGGTCACCGCCGTACGGCGGCAGCCTTTCGAGGTCGATTGCTCATCCGCACCAGCCCAACGGCCCGGCCGGCGTCGGCATGCCCAATCTCCGGCCGCCGGCGCTCCGCCTACGCGGCTACCCGCGGGATGGGCACTGCCGGATCGTTGGCGGGTTTGGACGGCGCGCGAGCGGCCGCACTGGAATTCAGAAAAGATCGACGCGATGGCGACGACCTTCGCTGCTTACATGCGCTCCCGACCGGGCGAAGCTGGTATGTCATCGGATTGGTTCGAGTCGTGGCGGCTGTGGGTCTTCCGGGAATGGGAGCCCAAGGCTTCACGCGCACCGTGGCATGCCACCTGGAGTGGCATCGTCGCCAAAGGCAGGAGTCTGGGTCTGAATGCCTCGCCCAACGAGCCGGAAGCTCACTTCAAGATTCGCGTGTTTCAGGCTGCTGGCATGCCTCCGCCGCACTGAGGGTTATCCACAGCAAGTACCAATTTGGCACTAGTCCCTATTTCGGGCCTAGCCCAAAGAGTTCTCGAGCCTGGCCCAATTTTGGCAGCACCTAGGCCCAAAAACGGCTTGCCGCTAGTCCCAAAAACGGGACCCAATAGGTTTTATAGGTTTTATAGGTTTGAGAGAGAGTCGAGCGCGAGCCGCCGGCCGCAAATTGAGCGCCGATCCGCCTACCCTCCGGTCGCTCCGCTCCCTTCGCCCCGCCGCCTGCGGCGTCGGCCTGAAACCCATAAGTTCAGTCCCCCTCCCCGCCGGCGCTGCGCGCCGCCGGGCGGGGGAAAGGTAGCCCCCCTGGGCGCTGGCGCGCCTGTCGGCCCGCCGCGCCCCGTTCACCACCGCCCTGCTTCGTGGCCCCGCATCCGCCCTGCCCAGGTCGTTTCGATCTGACTCGGTGTGAAGTTCTGTAGCGCATCCCCAAGAAGGTGAGTCCCCATCCCGGCGGCTACAACATCCGCCGGGCAGGGATGGATAGGCCCCAATGCGCGGGGGCATGCTGCCCCCCTGGCCGGCCGCCTATCGTCGGCCGCGCTTCCGACCCCCCTGGGGAACCGCAACGGTTCCCCCACGCCCGCAAGCGGGCGCGGCTCCCCCTCCCCCCTTAACCCGTCTGCAGCCCGGTGGCCCGGGCATTTCACCATGCAAAAAAGCCACTCTCCACCTGACGATGTGCCCATGGATATCGTTCAGCGGCTAAACGCGCTTCAGCACGTCGAACGACGCGCCAGGTTGCGTTGCCTCATGCCGCTCATCGACGAGCTCGTACGAGCCGGCGTGTCCCATGCCTCGATCGTTGCCACTCTTGCGACAGATGGCATCGCTTTGACACCAAACGCGGTGCGCCAGGCGCTGTACCGCTGGCGCAAACGCCACCAAGTGCAGGCTGCTCGCCCAAATACACCGACGCCGACGTCCGGACTCTCGACACGATCGCCGCCGGCAGCTCGGCCACAGGTCTCCGCCGGCGGCAGCATCACCAGCAAGGGCGACCTGGTCCGCCTTCGTACCTCCACCGACATTGATCTCAACGCGCTGGCCGAAATCGGCAGGCAGAAATAGGAGCAATCCCCATGAACGAAGCTTTTCAGGCCGCCCCGGCCGCACTGAAGATCGCCGTCCTCAATTACTCGGGTACCGTCGGCAAGACCACTGTCACCAGCCACGTGCTCGCCCCGCGCACCCGCGGCGCGGAGATCATCGCGGTGGAATCCACCAACGAAAGCGCGGCCGATTTGGGACTGGACGTCGAGCAGATGCGGGGCGGGCATTTCGGCCGCCTCTTTCGCAAGCTGCTGATGGCCGAGGCCGCCATCGTCGACGTGGGCGCCTCCAACATCGAAGACTTCCTGACCGAACTGGTCAAGTACGACCAGGCCCACCTCGAGATCGACTACTACGTGCTCCCGGTGATCCCGCTGGGCAAAGCGCAGCGCGAAACCATCAAGACGATCCAGGCCCTGGCCGAGATCGGCGTCCCTGCAGAGCGCGTGCGCGTGCTCTTCAATCGCGTCGATGCCGATGTGAAGGAAGAATTCGCCGCCATCTTCGGCTACGCCAGACAGGCAGGTGGCTTCCTGGCCAACCCGGAGGCAGCAATCTTCGAGAACGAAGTATTCGACCTCCTCGGTAACAAGCGCATCACCATCAAGGAGATTCTTGCGGACCAGAAGGACTACCGACAGGCCCTGCGGGAAGTGGCCCGCGACGACATCAAGTTGATCGCGCACTTGAGCGATATGCACGCCCTACAGTCGCTCGCCCGGCCGGTCGATCGCCAGCTGGACCGTGCCTTCAATGCGCTCTTCGCATAGGCGGCCACCATGTCCGATATGCAGGCTAGCGGGCCGTCTCCCAGCGCACCCGCACGCAGCAAGGTGGAGCTGCTGTACCACGAAATTCTCCGGGAAAGCCACCAGCTTGTCGGGAGCATGGAGTTGCTTATGCAGCGCCAGCAGGAAATCCAGCAGTCGCTGCAGCCGTTACCTTCCGCCATCCGTCAGGCAGGCCTGGAAGCTGTCAGCCAGGCGGCGGACCACGCCACCCGCTCTATGTTGGAAGCAGGCCGGACCATTGCTCATGTTACCGGCGAACTGCGCGTGGCTGGCCGCGCCGCCAAATCCGCAGTGCCGGCCGCTGCTTGGCGCACGGGCTTGCTCTGCATGGCAAGCGCGTTCTGCGGATCAGCGCTCGGCACAATGCTGGTCATGCTGTTCGGCCATTCCTGACCGACCATCCGGCCGGTGCTGCCCTGTGGCAGACGCCGGCGCCGCATGCCACTTCGTGGCTCAACCGCAAGGAAACCCATGGCACCCTATACTCGCCGGCGAATCATCCGCTTCGCCATCCTCGTCCTGCCCTTCTCCTGCTGGCTGCTGACCGCCAAGTTGATGTCGGGCATTCCCTTCAATCAGATAACTTGGCGAGTCCTGGCCAACTGGATCATTGCAACACCGGCCCATATCGCGCTGCTTGCTGCACCTGTTGTTGGGCTGATCTTGGCAGTGAGTCTGGCCTTCGTCCTCAAACGCCACTCGAAGAAGAAGGGTTTCGACGGGGCGGGATACAAGATCCACATACGCGGCACCAAGGTCGTCCCGATAAAGGAGCTGCGCAAATTGTGCGCTGAACCGCGCGTACAGCAGGTCGATGTGGCAGGCGTACCCATGCCCACGAGCATCGAGAACCTGCATACTTTGCTGAACGGCGCAACCGGCAGCGGTAAGTCTGTCCTTCTGAGGAACCTGGTTCTGTCCGTACTAAGCCGCGGTGATCGCTTAGTCGCGGTCGATCCCAACGGGGACCTCTACAGCAAGTTCGGCCGCGACGCTGACGTCCTGCTCAATCCGTACGATCAGCGCAGCGAAGGTTGGTCGTTCTTCAACGAAGTGCGTGCCGATTATGACTGGAAGCGCTTGGCACTGAATATCGTCCCGTTGGGCAAGGATGCCAACGCGGAAGAATGGAACGGTTATGCTCGGCTGCTACTGCGCGAAGCCGCACGCAAGCTCTACGAGTTGGGTACGCCGTCCATTGATGAGTTGTTCCGCTGGACAACCATCGCCTCGGACAAGGATTTGCGCACATTCCTGGCAGGCACGCTTGCAGAATCGCTGTTCGCAGGCTCGTCCGAAGCCAGCAAGGCGCTGAGCAGTGCCCGCTTTGTTCTGTCGAAGTATCTGGCGGAACACTGCTCCATGCCGGCGGGCAAGTTCAGCATCCGAGACTGGATGGAGAATGGCACGGGCAGCCTGTTCATCACCTGGCGCGAAGACATGAAGGAGGCAATGAAGCCTCTGATCTCGGCGTTCGTCGACGTCTTCTGCTCTGCTCTGCTGTCGCTGCCCGAAGACCAGGCCCGCCGTTGGTGGCTCGTCATTGACGAGCTCGGCTCGATGGAGAAGATGGCCAGTCTCGAGGACTTTCTGACCAAGGGGCGGAAAAACGGAGGGCGTGCTCTGGCGGGGCTGCAGTCGGTGTCACAGCTTGACGACATCTTCGGCGAGAAAATGTCGCAGACGCTACGGGCGAGCTTCCGCTCGCTGGTGGTGCTTGGCGGTTCCAAGACCGACCCCGAGACGGCGGGGGAAATGTCCAAGGCCCTGGGCGAGCACGAGGTCGCGCGGCCTGAGTATACAGACAGCCGCAATCCGGGCAGCGCACGCAGCACCAGCGAACGCATGGAGCGTAAGACCGAGCCGGTCGTGACTGCCGCTCAGATCCAAACCTTGCCCGATCTCACGGGTTGGATTGCGTTCGCTGGCAACCGACCCATAGCAAAGTTCAAACTCGAGCCGGTCAATTTCGCTATTCGAAATGCCCCCTTCGTCGCGGCCAAGCGAGTGGGCGCTCATGGCGCCGCGCACCCTGCGACCAACGAACCTCAACCTTGGCGGCAGGTAGAACTGCCTGAAGATCCCACGATCGCCGCCTGAACTCGCCGCACAGGCCGCCAGCGCCTGGCGGCCTTCTAATTTTGGAAGCGCAATGATCTCTCTCAAGACCATTCACCGCAGCGCCGCCGCGAAGGCGTCGCACTACTATGCCGACCAGAAGGACGACTACTACAGCCGCGATGGTGCGGCCGCCCAGTGGCAAGGCAAGGCCGCCGAGGCGTTGGGATTGAGCGGCGTCGTGGATCCGGCCGACCTTCAACGGGCTCTACGCGGCGACTTCGGGCCGGACGTCCACCTTTCCCGGTCTATCCGACGTGATGCCAAAGCTCGGGCCGCGCTTGACATGACGTTCTCCCCGCCCAAGAGCGTGAGCATTCAGGCTCTCGTCGGCAAGGATGGTTCCGTCATCGAGGCACATGATCGGGCGGTGAGCAAGGCGCTGGAATTTTTGGAAAAGGAATTGGTGCGCGCCCGCCAGACCGAGAAAGGCGTCACCACGATGGAACGGACCGGAAATGCCGCCATCGCCAAGTTCCGCCACGAAACCGCGCGCCCGACAGATGGCGCATACTCCGACCCCCAGCTTCACACCCACGCCCTGGTCCTGAACATCACTCAGCGCGCGGACGGTTCCTGGACTGCCATTTCCAACGATGAAACATATCGTCTGGTGTCGCTCGTGCAGTCCATCTACTCGGCCGAGCTGGCCACCGAACTGGAGCGGGCCGGACACGCCGTTCGATATGAAGGCAAGAGCTTCGAGCTTGCCAACATCTCCCGTGAGCAGATTGAAGCCTACTCGAAGCGCTCCCAGGATATCAATGTCGAGCTGGCCGCTGTCGGTGAAAGTCGCATCACGGCGAGCCCGAAACTCAAACAAACTATTGCGCTCAAGACGCGCCACAACAAGGCCCCAGAGATCACGCGCGAGGAGCTGCAGGCGGACTGGAGCCGGCAAGCCTCGGAAGCCGGAATTGATTTCGAAGCCGGCAGAGGTGAGCCACAGAAGATCAGGGAGTTGTCTGCCGAAGCGGCCGCCCTCATTGCTGATAATGCACTGCGCTGGGCTATCAAGCACCACACCGAGCGAGAATCGGTGATCAATGGCCAGGACCTGCTCAGAACTGCAATAGAACGTGCCGCCGGCACTGGCATCAGGCTGGCGGATGTGAAGTCAGCCGTCAAACGCTCGCTCGACAAGGGCCACCTCGTGCTTGGAACGCTGGAATACCGCATGGCTCGGAGCCGCGATGGGGCCGCCTTGACCCGGGCTGGCTGGGTCAGCCAGCAGGTGGAGAACGGGCTGACCAAGAAGCAGGCCGAGGCCCGGGTGCGGCGCTCCATTGCCGCGGGCGAACTCGTGCCGACCGGCGCCAAGTACACCACCCAAAAGACGCGGGAACGCGAAAAGCGCATTCTGCAGATAGAGCGCGAAGGGCGAGTCCGCGTCAGGCCCATTCTCCAGCCCGAGGCGGCCAAGGCGGCTCTGGCGGACCGCGGTCTAAAGCCTGGCCAGCTGGCTGCCGCGGAGCTTATTTTGGGCACAGCGGACCGCTTTGTCGGCGTACAAGGCCTGGCTGGCACGGGCAAGTCTCACATGCTGGCTCAGGTGAAGGCGGCGGCCGAAGCCGCCGGTTATACCGTCAAGGCCGTTGCGTCGTACGGCAAACAGATCGAAGCACTACGCGAGCTGGGCATGGAAGCGCGCACCGTCGCGTCCGTGCTGGAGGCCCGTCAGCGCGACCGCTTCAAACTGGACCCGAATACTGTCTTAGTGATTGATGAGGCTGGGGTCGTGCCGGCGCGGATCATGGAGCGGCTGATGCAGATGGCCGAGACCGATGGTGCGCGCATTGTCATGCTGGGCGACACGGGCCAAACGAAGGCCATCGAGGCCGGGCGCCCCTTCCATCAATTGCAAATTGCCGGCATGGCCACGGCTCTGATGGGAGACATCATTCGCCAAAAAAAGGTCGAGCTGAAGGAGGCTGTGGAGCTCGCCGCTCAGGGGAATGCCTCTGCAGCCTTGGACGTGCTGGATGCCAAGCTACAGGCGGTGCACGTCGTCAAAGACGACGTTTCGCGCTATGACAGGATCGCCACGGAGTACGCGGCGCTGACTGCCGACGAGCGCCGGGAAACGCTGATCATCACCGGTACCAATGATTCTCGGAACGCGCTGAACGAACTTGCCCACCAGAAGCTTGGACTCGCCGGCCGCGGCTTCGAATTCAACCTTCTCACCCGTCGGGACACCACGCAGGCCGAGCGGCGAGTGGCAAAGTATTACGTACGCGACGACATCATCCAGCCAGAGCGAACATACAAGATGGGAAACCTGCAGGAGGGCGAAATGTATCGGGTGATCGGGCTCGTTGCCGGCAAACCGAACGAGCTGGAAGTGGAGCACGTGCTGACCAAGGTTCGAACTACGTTCAATCCTGCGCGGGCAGCGAAGATTTCCATCTATCAGCCCTTGGGTGCGGAGCTTTCCGCCGGCGACTGGGTGCGCGTGACGCGCCACAATGCGTCGCTGGACCTGGCCAATGGTGCGCGTTTCGAAGTCGTCGCGGTCACGCCCACGACGGTCACCATCGCCGGCGGCGGCCGACGCCTGGTGCTGAATGCCGCCACAGCCCCTTTGCACCTAGACCGCGCTTACGCCACGACGAGCCACAGTGCCCAAGGCTTGACCTGCGATCGTGCCTTAATCAACGCTGAGAGCTTCAGCCGGACTACCCAACGTGACGTGTACTACGTGGCCATCTCCCGGGCTCGCCATCAAACCGAGATTTTCACCAATAACGTCGACAAGCTGCGGGGCGTGGTGGATCGCCTCCAGGAGAAGACCGCGGCGCTGGATATCGGGCTGGAAGCGACCCGACCATGGCGTTCGAAGGAGAAATCTCCGAGCCTGGCGAGGCTTTCAGGCGGATTCTTTGGGGATTAGGTTCTCCCCGCCGATGATGACCACCCTTCGTTGAAGCCACTCTGCTTTTTGATATTGCCTCCAGAAGAGTAACGCCCGCCAACGGCAACGAGCGGTTGACGGGTCATCGCGAACAAGGCAACGATAATGCTCGCGGAAACCTCTCAATATGTAGAAAATGCCGCTAGCAATCTCGGCCACAGCCCTCTTTCCTTTCCTTCCCCCATCCCCGTGAGTTGCGCTGGCAGTTTTTTCGATAGCGCACCCACGGGATTCGTTGGCCCATAACACCTCATAGATAATGGCACTGGACTGAGACGACGACCGTTCTCGGCCAAGAGCGGCCATCGCCATGGCGCGGGTCGCGATGGAAACCATTCTGATAGGCAGAAGAAAAAAAGTCGTTCGTTCTAAATCTCAAATAAAATCAATGTACTAGAGGGAAATGGGATTTTGTTCGTTGTAGACGCGGGCGCATCATCGGTCAGCTCTCTTCAAAGTTCGAAAGATCTTTTGCATCCCTGTTTTAGACGCCAGTGTCCGTTTGCCTCCTTATGTAGCCCGTTCTTAAGTCGGAGGCTGGGCTTTACGTCGCCTCCGAGTCGGAGCCAGCGTTGAAGCCCCGCTTTTTGAAGAAGGCCCTCGATGCAGAGTCTGGTTTGAGTGCCGCGTCATAGTCCTCGAAGCCTTCGAGGAATGCCTTCGTGGCCTGAAACTTCTGCTTGTTGACGCCGGCCGCAGTGAGCAGCTCCAGGATGCGCTCGCTGTTGAACTCTCCTAGAAGCGGGTCTTGAAGAAACGTCGGATTGACAAAGAACTCGCCTCGATAGAAGCACAACAAGCGGAGACAGTGAGGAGTAGCGGGAATGGAGTCGAAGAACTCTTGTGAGACCTTGATGGCGCAGATGTCCTTTGTTGCAGTACCGCGCTCTTCCGCCGCAGCGTGTGCGTTCAGGAATCCCTTTCCGATGAGTGAGTTTTCTCCTGCATGGACCAGGCCCCAGCCCAGCCCTCCTCGCGGAATGAACCCATCGAGGAGCAGCGCCTGGTAGCACAGCCTCGCGGTGATGAGGTATCCTAGGCTGGCGTCTTCAACAACGTCCTTCGCATAGACGATGAACATGTCGTTCAAGCGGAAAGTGTTGAACTCTTTGGTGCCCCAGACCTTCTTTCCCCAAGTGACGATAAGTTGATGCGGGATGGTTTGCCTGAACCTAAGATAGTTTGCGTCGAGCCTGTCCGCCAGGCTGACAAGCCCCGCTTCATCTCTGGTTTCGATGCACTGCGACACGCCTAAGGCGTCCACCACCAGCACGGGTGTGTGGAATACCGGGGGAGTTTTCTTCTTGCGGAACATGAAGTACCTTTACGACCTGGTCAATTGAGGTGACGTCGGGAGGTGTCCAACTACGTGCGCGCCGCTGGTCATTGAAGGCGCCAATGCAGCAGAATTCAAGCACCTGCAGGAGGGAGCAACGTGAGCACGCCAAAGGTCATCTATCTGACAGGAGCGCCTGCGACCGGCAAGTCAACGCTCAGTCGCAACCTTGCTCGGCTCGTGCCTAAGCTGAAGGTCTTTGCCTACAGTGAGGAGCTTCGCAAGCTCATTCAGCGCAAGTCAGGTGGCAGTGCCATGACAGAAGATGACATTAGACGGCAATCGGCGCTTGTGGTGACGCCGCATGACGTCGAGAAACTGGATGATGAGCTCGTCGAAATGGTTCAGCGGGAACGAGCCCATAGGAGCATCCTGATTGACTCCCATCCTGTGACCAAAGAGCAATACGGGTTTCGCGTCACGGGCTTCGACGCCCCAACGATTCACCGCTTGAATCCGGACGTCCTGGTATGCTTGTACGCACCGGCCGAGGTGACCAGAAATCGGATTCGGGCTAACGCCATGGGGCGCCCGCTTATCTCCGAATTCGAGTCCGACATGCACACGCACCTGCAGGCCGCGGTCGTCACCCAATATGGAGTCCTCACTGGCAAAGCCGTCTACTTCTTTGACAGTAGCGTCACGCAGCACGAGCTCACGGAGGCCGTTTTGACGCGACTGCGCTAGCTGCCCGACGCGACCGCGTTACACAGCAAGCAGCGAAGGCTGGTGTCGGTAGGCCGAGCGGCCGCGCGACTTGGGAGGCTGCACCTCGGAGTCGAGGGGGCCGCCAAGCTTCACAAAGTAGGGGAAGACCAGCTCGGCCATGAAGGCAACGGGGTAGATGGTGCAGTCCGCCGTGCCTTGAGCTAGTTGTTCGACGACCGCAGTGACTTGCGAGGCGCCCAACTTGTTCTTACTCTGAAGGTTCACGAGCTCTTCGTAACGAACGCTGGCCAAGTCGAGAGCGCTCAGTGGTGACGGGGAGTGGCACACCAGCGCGTAGTGCGACCGCTTGGTGCGACCGGTCTCGCTACCTTGGCGGCTCGTTACCTTCACGCCTTCGGGAATCGGCCAGTCTCTGCCATCAAGGTCCAGTGCCTCTGACCACACAGTCAGGCCAGAGGGCGCGACGTCGATGGCTTTGGGTTTGCTGCGCATGGGAGAAAATAGCACGATTGGGCGCTCTTCCAGGCGGATGAGGTCACGAATGGCGGGGCCAACGCTATTGCCGATGCCCCAAAGGAACGTGCCACCGGTGGCCAGTCGCTCCAGTTCCTTGCGCGCAAGGATGCTGTCGATTTTTTCACCCGCTTCGGTGCCGAAGCGCGTCCAGCAAAAGTGCTTTGGCAGCATGAGTGCCCCCCAGTCAATCTGGTATTACGATTATGCATTTATTCGTTTATTATAGGGGTTATGATTGAGACTATCAAGGACCAGTGGGGAGAAATGCGCGCCACTCTGAGCAAGAGTGGACTGACACAACCGCAAATTGGGAGTGCCGCAGGGGTGAGTCAACCGGCTGTCTCTCGACTTATGGCAAAGTGCCCGAAACGAAATGGCGGAGCATTCAAAAAGCTATGCAAATATGCAGAAAGCTATCGCGCTCATGCGCAGACCACGTTGCCGTTGCCCGTGGACGACGCAGCGTTGGTATCTGCGATTCGCGAGGTGTGGAACGGGACACCTGAGCACGCTCAAGCCTTAGCTGCCATGATTCGCGCAGCAGGAGCTGCTGCACGTATAGCAGGATTCAAGAATGGCAAATAACGCTGACAGGCTTGTTCATCGCCTCCTCGACATAGGGTTGTCGCAGGAGATGATCGACTTGTCCATACCAGAGTGGTGGGTCGCTGAGGATTACACGTCGCCCTCAGCACGCGCAATGGCCTCGATGCTTCTGGCAAGGCGACTGAACCTGGATCCAACCACGCTTCTCGACGATGAAGTGCCTCTGGGGTTCCTTCACACTGGCGTCAGTAAGTTTAAGCACATGCGCCTGGCTGATGGCGCGCGCCGAAACGCACTCGTAGGGTTTGCTACCGGTGTGGGCCGCATCCTTCTGTCGATGGCAGAGGATGCGGCGCGTCACGTCGTGCCGGCCAACCCGCTGGATTTGCGGAAGGCCCTGATATCTGGGCGCCCTTTCGTCTCCTTCGGAGACGTCATCACCGCCTGCTGGTCACTTGGCGTACCTGTGCTGCACCTGCGGGTGTTTCCTGCTCAGACCAAGGGAGTGACTGCTATTGCTGTGAAGCTCGGAGGTCGGCACGCGATTTTGGTCGCCCGGGAATCAGGGTTTGATGCTCAGTACATGTTCCACGTCGCCCATGAACTTGGTCATATCGCACTGGGACACTTAGGCGCAGGGGGCGCGATTGTCGACGCTGACCCCAATGACCCTGCGAACAAACGAGAGGAGCTGGTAGACGACGAGGAAGAGCTTAGCGCGGATGCGTACGCTCAGGCACTGTTGACGGGCTCACCTTCGTTCGAAGTGTTCGGACCGGAAGAAATGAGGGGCCGCCAGCGGCTGGGCACCGCGCGAGAACTTGCAACCCGAGCACAACAGCTCTCGGGTGAGCTTGCAGTGGACCCAGGCCATCTCGTACTGGTGTTTGGGCACTCAACTGGAGACTGGGAGCTGGCGTTTGCTGCCGCAAGGCAACTGCCTCAGCAGCCTCACAACCCAGGCTCATTGGTGAACCGAGTCATGTGGAGTCAGTTGGGAGAGCTGCAGGGAGATGAGCAGTCAATTGCCTTCCTACAGGCGGTGGCGCCGATATGACGGTTTCTGTGCTGCTTGACAACGATGTTGTCATCAAGTTGGCTAGGATGGACGCCTACCTTGACGCGCTTTCGAGCATGAAACTGACACCTCGACAGGTCGGCTCCATCAAGCCAATGCTACGGCACATGGGACTGTATGACAACAGTCGTCTCGCCCGCTTTACGGACAACGTAGCGGAGGCAACTCGTCTCCTTGCGGCATTGAAGACTATTGTCCTGTTAGAGATGACGACGCAAGAAGCTGCACTCGCGACCAAAGTCGCAAAGGCAATGCTTTCAGCTGGCTTGGATTTCAATGAAGGCGAGTTGATGATGTGCGTGGTCGCGGTCAGCAGAGGCAGCCTGGACTTCTGTACTGCAGACAAACGTGCACTGAACAGCTTGCCGGGTGTTGAAGCTTACTGGGCGGATGTAGGGAATATGCGCGGCCGGTGCATTTGCTTCGAGCAAGTGTTCTACGCCCTATGCAGCAAGTTCGGTTTGGCGCGGATCACGCTTGCCGTGCGAACTTGTCCCACTACGGAGAAATCCATGACGCGACTTCACGACCTCTCCGTTGCACGCGGGCAGGACCATTTTCTGCGTGCACTTGAGCGATACGTCGAAGACCGAATCAGCCGGCCCGCACGCGGCTGGCTGAGACCGTAAGCTCAGCGCAGCACAACGGCGTACGGTTCGGCCAGTTCGGCCGACAAGCAGAGCGCGATTTCACCCTTGCGCTCGACCAGACCAGATCCCGGCGAGTACACCAAGCAGGCTTTGTCCACATGTCCTCGGATGTATTGGTCGCCGCTAAGTCCTTCCTTATTCCCGATGCCAACGACCGTGTCGGAAAGGGAAAAGGCTTCCTCAATCGGGTCTAGAGTGGACACGACTAACGCGTAACGCGAGCCCAGGACGTTGACGCCCTTGGGAACAGGGTAGTAGTTCTTCCCGTCAGGGCTAAACTCTTTGGCCAATCCTTCAGCGTAGTGGCGAGATGTGATTTCCTGCATCAGCAGCCGCACCTTCGTGCCTTTGGCAGTCTGTTCCTTCACAAAGGGCTGCACCGCGTTGTACGGATGACAGCTGCTGCCGCCATAACCCCAGAACGATACGCCCGCATCCTCAATCTCTTTACGTTTTCGCGCGATAATGTCCTCAAGAGACTCGTTGGCGTGAACGCCCACCTTCATGTAGAGGAAAGAGTCCCCTTGCTTCAAAATGCTCATGGCTTGCCTTCCAGGTGCTCGAGGTTGTAGGTGCCATCAAAAGCCTTGCCGTAGTCGACACGGTTGGTCTCACGCACATAGTGCACGCGAAGATTCTGCGAGCGACCGTAGAAGTCCTCTAGCCGTGGGGCATGGAGGCCGTAGCTCCGGAGTGCTACCTTGCGGTCCGGCAGAGAGCGGAAAAAGAGATTGCATGAACGCAGGTCGGGCGCATCGTCGAGGTGGTATTCATGCAGCTTCGTCTGCATCTCCTGAACATAAAAGCCCTGCCCCAGCGCGAATGCCTGCGTCTCAGCCAGCACCTTCTGGGACCATGCGACGGTTGGGTCATCCGCAATCACCACCACGCCAACGGCATCAGCGTTCGATGCCTCAATGCAGCGCTCAACGAAAACCTTCACACTTTCCCCGGCGTTGTGCGCACCCCACGGCGGATTTGTGTAGAAGGCGTTGAACTGACCAAGAAGTTCCGAGGGAAGCCCGTCGATGCAGTTGTAGAGGCGCGACTGGATGCGATCTGCAATGCCCTCTCGGTCTGCGAAGCGTTCGACGGCGCGCACCATGCGTTCATCAAAGTCGAGAACCAGGATGCTCTCCGGTCCAGTCTCCAGTACCTCGCGTTTCATGAGGTAGGCCAAGCACAAGCTGATGCTGTCCCCGTCTCCCATGAAGAGCAACTTGCGACCGGCAAACCTCTGCGCGATGAGGCTTGTCTGCAGGACCATGTCGCCAGCCTTCATGTAAATCTGGTCGAACTCTCGCAGCGGCTGCGGCCGGTTCTGAATGACATCGGACACTGCGTTGATAGCTCGTCGCAAATCAAGCTGGCCATTCGCTTTAGACATCTCCGCCCTCCGCTGCCTCAGTGTTTAGCTCTATAACACGGGCGCTCTACAAAGAGAATCGGGGAAAACGTTCAGTTGCCAGCGATTATCTCGCGATAAAGGACTCGAGGGGAACCCGTTGCGCTGCTGCCCCACAAGTTTTTGGCACGTAGGTACAAGCGAGTCTGCGGCTTTGCGGCTCATGGTCTTTGTGCGCCAATCAACTCTGACGTTGAATGCCTGCTCCCCCAATCAAGCAGTGACTGCTCGAAGCGGAAAGTACGCGTTCGACAACGAAGAGTGGATGACAGCAACCGCTGCTAGGCAGACATTGCTCAACGAAACCGAACGGCAACAATGGGTCGAAAGCTGCCGCTTGCAATGGCGGTTCACAGCCAACAGCTGCCATTCGCCTTTCCGATGAAGACTTGAGGGTGTGCTCATCGTCTAATGGTGTGCTTTTAATTCAATAATTGTTGTATTATTGAACAATGAATGAAGATCAAGCCATCTCCGCGCTCGCCGGCCTTGCCCATCCTCAGCGGCTACGCGCCTTCCGCGCCCTGGTCGTGGCCGGCCTCCCCGGCCTCACGCCTAGCGTGCTGGCGGACCAGCTCGGCGTCGCAAGGAATGCGTTGTCCTTTCATCTAAAGGAGCTCGCGCATGCCGGCCTGGTGAGCGTCGAGCAACAGGGCCGGAACCTAATCTATCGCGCCGACTTTTCCCAAATGAATGGGTTACTCGGCTACCTCACCGAACACTGTTGCGAAGGTGCGCCATGCGAGGCTTCCGCCATCGCCAGCTGCACGACCTGCTAACCGGGAGTTCCCCATGAAGCGCTTTCATGTTCATTTGCACGTCGACGACCTGGCCAAAAACATCGGCTTCTACTCCCAGTTGTTCGCCCAGGAGCCGGCCCGCGTCGAATCGGATTACGCAAAGTGGATGCTTGACGACCCTCCAGTGAATTTCGCGATATCAACGCGCGGCGCTGGCAGAGGCTTAGACCATTTCGGGATTCAAGCCGATAGCGCCGAGGAACTGGAGGCGCTGAAGTCCAGCGCTGAGACTGCCCGCCTGGTCCTCGAAGATCAGGGGGAAACATCCTGCTGCTACGCACGCAGCGAGAAATACTGGATCACAGATCCACAAGGTTTGGCGTGGGAACACTTCCACACGCTCGGCACCATCCCGACCTATGGCGAGTCGCATGGCGCGCCAGCCAGCCAGGCCACCGCACCGACCTGCTGTGCACCGCCGGCGACAGCACCGGCGCCCACTAGTTGCTGCACCCCGAAAGCAAACCCCTCCACTCGTTGCTGCTAGGAATTTCCATGTCACACTCCCCTTTCAACGTGCTGTTTCTTTGCACGGGCAATTCCGCGCGTTCAATTCTGGCCGAAGGGCTGCTCAACGGACTCGGTGCTGATCGTTTCCGGGCGTACTCCGCCGGCAGCACGCCCAAGGGCGAAATCCACCCCCTGGCACTGAACACTCTCAAATCGTATTCGCTGCCGACAGACGGTTACCGTAGCAAGAGCTGGGATGAGTTCGCTGCCCCTGACGCCCCAAAGATGGACTTCATCATCACGGTGTGCGACAACGCAGCGGGTGAAGTTTGCCCCGTGTGGCCCGGCCATCCGATGACTGCGCATTGGGGCGTGCCGGACCCTGCCGCGCATGAGGGAAGCGAAGAAGAACGCATCAAGGCCTTCCACGACGCAGCGCGCATGCTCAAGCGTCGTATCGAACTATTCCTGTCTTTGTCGCTTGATCGCCTTGACGCCATGTCGCTCCAGACCGAGCTGCGTGGTATCGGCCAGTCTCGGGAGTAGTCCGATGGCGTCCAGTACTCAGGCGGCGCCGGCTCCGCGCCAACGCCCCGGGATGAGTGTTTTCGAGCGCCACCTCACGCTTTGGGTCTTCCTTTGCATCGTGTTGGGTGTGACGCTGGGCCGGCTCATGCCGTCGTTGTTCCAGACGATTGGACGCCTGGAAATAGCTCAGGTAAACCTGCCGGTTGGAATCCTGATTTGGGTGATGATTATTCCGATGCTGCTCAAGGTGGACTTCGGTGCACTAGGTCAGGTCAAGCAGCATTGGCGCGGCATCGGCGTGACGCTCTTCATCAACTGGGCCGTCAAGCCTTTCTCGATGGCATTCCTGGGGTGGCTTTTCATCCGCCAAATTTTTTCCCCTTGGTTGCCCGCCGACCAACTGGATAGCTACATTGCCGGTCTGATTCTCCTGGCCGCGGCGCCGTGTACTGCCATGGTTTTCGTCTGGAGCCGGTTGACCGGTGGCGATCCGGTCTTCACGCTGTCCCAGGTCGCGCTGAACGACACAATTATGGTGTTCGCCTTCGCGCCCATGGTTGGACTATTGCTGGGTCTATCGGCCATCGCCGTACCGTGGGACACGCTCTTGGTGTCAGTTGGGCTGTACATCGCGATTCCGGTCATTCTCGCCCAGCTCTGGCGCCGCGCACTGCTTCGCCGCGGCCAGATGGCGTTTGAAGCAGCGCTGGAGCGAATCGGGCCGTTTTCGATAGCGGCGCTGCTCCTGACGCTGGTACTGCTGTTCGCATTTCAGGGTGAAGCCATCATCGGCCAGCCTCTGGTGATCGCAATGCTGGCCGTGCCGATCCTCATCCAGGTGTTTTTCAACTCGGGCTTGGCGTACTGGCTCAACCGCCGCGTTGGAGAGAAGCACAACATTGCGTGCCCATCTGCGCTGATCGGTGCATCCAACTTCTTTGAGCTTGCCGTCGCCGCCGCGATCAGCCTGTTCGGATTCCAGTCTGGCGCTGCCCTGGCTACTGTCGTGGGCGTGCTTATTGAGGTGCCCGTGATGTTGCTG
>Ga0182737_1000732_pt1 | contig 40491 bp, 37 predicted proteins | sample eDN5th30CBELigOP_FD_128878 | JGI IMG/M metagenome (GOLD analysis project Ga0182737, IMG submission 128878) | Enriched Organic Plus compost microbial communities from Emeryville, California, USA - eDNA 5th pass 30_C BE-Lig OP (version 2) (version 2) ... | reverse complement strand
GCTTCCCCCTCAAGGGGGCGACGCTGGCGGACCGGCAAAGCCGGATCCGCGGCGTCCCCGATTCGGCTACACCCGTTTTCATCACGGGCCGGTCGCGCCCTGCGCGGTGAAACACTGACACCCTTCTTGCCCAAGACATCCCCACTATTGCGTCAACGTGGAAATGAACGCCGCGGTGCGCGGGTCGCGCGGGTGGCTGAACAGGTCGGCCGAGGCGCCGGATTCCACCACGCGGCCTTCCTGCAGGAACACCGCCTCGCGCGAGATGGCCGCGGCCAGGCGCAGGTCGTGCGTGGCCATCAGCATGGTCATGCCTTCGCCGGCCAGTTGCTTGAGCACGTCGACCACCTCGGCGGCCAGTCCCGGGTCCAGCGCCGACGTGGGTTCGTCGCACAGCAGCACGCGCGGCGACGGCGCCAGCGCGCGGGCAATGGCCACGCGCTGCTGCTGGCCGCCCGACAGGTTCAGCGGCCAGGCATCGGCCTTGTCCTGCATGCCGACCTTGGCCAGCAATTCCAGGGCGCGCTCGCGAGCGCGCGGCCGGGGCCACTTCTGCACCGTCACCAGGCCTTCCATCACGTTGTCGATGACAGTCTGGTGCGGGAACAACTGGAAGTTCTGGAATACCATGCCCGTTTGCATGCGCACGCGCTGGATGGCGTCGCGGCCGGGCTTGCGCTGCGGGTCGAAATGCAGGGTCTGGTCGCCCAGCCGCAGCGTGCCGCCCTCGGGCATTTCCAGCAGGTTCACGCAGCGCAGCAGCGTGCTCTTGCCGCTGCCGGACGGCCCGATCAGCGCGGTGACGCTGCCTTCCGCGATGGCGACGTCGACCTTGTCCAGCACATGGTTGTCGCCGAAGAATTTATCGATCTGCGTCAGCGAGATCATCGGTTTCTCTCGGAAAATACCGCGTGCTGGCCGAAGCGGCGTTCCAGCCGGACCTGGGCGGCCGACAGCGCCGAGCTGAACACCAGGTAGATCAGGGCGGCCTCGGTATACAGGATCAGGGGCTCGTAAGTGACCGCGGCGATGCGCTGCGCGGCCTGGAAGATTTCGGGCACGGTCAGTACCGCCGCCAGCGAAGTGTCCTTGACCAGCGAGATGAACGAGTTGGCCAGCGGCGGCACCGCTACCCGGGCCGCCTGCGGCAGCACGGTGCGCCGCATGGCCTGGCCGCGCGTCATGCTCAGCGAATAGGCGGCTTCCCATTGGCCCTTGGGAATCGATTCGATGGCGCCGCGGATCACTTCCGAGTTGTAGGCGCCCACGTTCAGGGTGAAGCCGATCAGCGCGGCCGGCAGCGGGTCGAGCACGATGCCGACGCTGGGCAGGCCGTAGAAGATCACGAACAGTTGCACCAGCAGCGGCGTGCCGCGGATCAGCCAGACGTAGAAGCGCACCAGGGCTACCAGCGGCGCCGGCCCGAACAGGCGGATCAGCGCCACCACGAAGGCCAGTACCAGCCCGCCCGCGAACGACAGCAAGGTCAGCGGCACGGTGAACATCAGCCCCGCCTTCAGCAGGGGCCAGAACGAATCGATCATCAACTGCAGCCAGGCGGGCACGGTGTCGGGGGCTCCTTCGAGTCGCGGTGCGAGCGGGGCGGGCGGCGCCGGCAGCGGTTACTGGGCGGAAAGGTCGGTGCCGAAGTACTTGACCGAGATGGTCTTGTAGGTGCCGTCCGCCTTGATGTCGGCCAGGGCCTTGTTGATGGCGGCGCGCAGTTCGGGGTTGCCCTGGCGGATCAGCACGCCCGATTCGCTGAATTCGGCGCTCTTGTCGCTGTCGACGATCTTCACCTTGGCATTGGGCTTGTGCTTCTTGAAGTCCAGGAACGACAGGTTGTCGTTGATGGTGGCGTCGACGCGCCCCGACGTCAGCAGGTCGATGCTTTCGTTGAAGCCCTGCACCGCCACGACCTGGGCGCCGTATTTCTGCGCCAGCTTGCCGAAGTTGCTGGTCAGCGTATTGGCCGAACGCTTGCCCTTCAGGTCGCCGAAGCTTTTGATGGCGGTGTTGTCGTCGCGCACGATCAGCACGGCCTGCGAGGCGATGTACGGATCCGAGAAGTCGTACTTGGCCTTGCGCGCGTCGGTGATGCCCACCTGGTTGATCACCGCGTCGTAGCGCTTGACGTCCAGCCCCGCGATCAGGCCGTCCCACTTGCCTTCGACGAATTCGGCCTTCACGCCCAGGCGCTCGGCGATGGCGCGGCCGATTTCCACGTCGAAGCCGGTAAGCTGGCCCGATGCGTCGTGGAACGTGAAGGGCGCGTAGGTGCCTTCGGTGCCGATCTTGAAGACGCCGGCCGACTGGATGGCGGCCAGGCCGTCCTGGGCATGCGCGCCCACGGCGACGGTAAGTTGCAGCAAGCCGGCCAGCAGGATCGAACGCAAGGGTTTCATGGTGGTGCTCCAGTGAGAGTCGTCGTGCGCGCGGGGGCCTCCTTGTGGGCCCGCGCGGCGGGGAATGGATCACTGTAACAAGGCGCCTATTTTTCCACAAAGCATATGGAATCGTAAGATTATTGCTTTTGGTAATTTGGGGGCGCGGCGGTAGGCTTCAGCGCGCGCGCAGCAGCCGCAGCCCGTTGGCCACCACCAGCAGGCTGGCGCCGACGTCGGCGAAGACCGCCATCCACAGCGTGGCATGGCCGGTGGCCGCCAGCACCAGGAACACCGCCTTGATGCCCAGCGCCAGGGCGATGTTCTGCACCAGGATGCGGTGCGTGGCGCGCGACAGGCGCACGAACTGGGCGATCTTGCGCAGGTCGTCGTCCATCAGGGCCACGTCGGCGGTCTCGATCGCCGCGCCGGTGCCGGCCGCGCCCATGGCGAAGCCGATATCGGCGCGCGCCAGCGCGGGCGCATCGTTGATGCCGTCGCCCACCATGCCGACCTTGCCCGGGCCTCCCAGTTTGGCCTCGACCGCCCGCAGCTTGTCTTCCGGCAGCAATTCGCCGTGCGCTTCGTCGATGCCGGCCTGTTCGGCCACGGCGCGCGCGGTGCGCGCGTTGTCGCCGGTCAGCATCAGCGTGCGCACGCCCAGCCGGTGCAGGTCGGCCACGGCCGCGGCGCTGCCGGCCTTGAGTGTGTCGGCCACCGCCGCCAACGCCAGCACGCGCGTGCCGTCGGTCAGCGCGATGGCGGTCTTGCCTTGCTGCTCGTGGGCTTCGATGCGGGCCTGGACATCGGGCGTGGCCACGCCCAGTTCGCGCATCAGGCGCAGGTTGCCCAGGTGCAGCGTCAGGTCGCCGATGCGGCCACGCACGCCGCGGCCGGGCAGGGCGGCGAAGTCGCGCACTTCCAGCAGCCCGGCCCCGTCGCCGGTGCGCGCATGGGCTTGCGCCACGGCGCGCGACACCGGGTGGTCGGAACGCGCGGCCAGGCTGGCCGCCAGCAGCGGCGCCGGATGCGCCGGGGCGGCCGGCGCGGCAAGGGTTTCCAGGTTGGTGCACACCGGCTTGCCGTGTGTCAGCGTGCCGGTCTTGTCCAGCGCCAGCCAGTCCAGCTTGCGGCCGTCTTCCAGGTAGACGCCGCCCTTGATCAGGATGCCGCGCCGCGCGGCCGCGGTCAGGCCGCTGACGATGCTGACCGGCGTCGAGATCACCAGCGCGCACGGGCAGGCGATGATCAGCAGCGCCAGCGCGCGATAGACCGCGTCCAGCCAGGGCTGGCCCCACAACAGGGGCGGGACCACCGCCACCAGCAGGGCCACGGCCACGACCGCCGGCGTGTACACGCGCGAGAACCGGTCGATGAAGCGCTGCGTGGGGGCGCGCGCGCCTTGCGCCTGCTCGACCGCGTGGATGATGCGGGCCAGCGTAGTTTCGCCGGCCGCCGCGGTGACGCGGTAGTCGAAGGCGCCGGTAGTGTTGACCGTGCCGGCATAGACCGGGTCGCCTGGGGTCTTGTCCACCGGCAGGCTTTCGCCGGTGATGGCCGACTGGTCCACGGCCGACGCGCCCTCGGCCACCGTGCCGTCGGCGGCGATGCGTTCGCCCGGGCGCACGCGCACCCGGTCGCCATGCGCCAGCCGCGCCACCGGCACGTCGGCCCATGATCCGTCGGCCTGCCGCACGGTAGCCACCTGCGGCGCCAGGTCCAGCAGGTCGCGCACGGCGTGGCGCGCGCGGTCCAGCGCGCGCGCCTCGATCAGCTCGGCCACGTTGAACAGGAACATCACCATGGCCGCCTCGGGCCATTGCCCGATCAGGACGGCGCCGGTGACGGCGATGCTCATCAGCGCGTTGATATTCAGGTTGCCGTTGCGCAGGGCGATCCAGCCCTTGCGGTAGGTGCCCAGCCCGCAGGCCAGGATGGCCGCCACCGCCAGCACGGCGGCCACGGCGGTGGGCAGGGCGGCGAAGTGCGCGGCTTCCGACAGGGCCGCCAGCACGCCACCGGCGGCCAGCAGGTAGCCGCCGCGCCGCGAGCGTTCGGGGGGCGCGGCGCCGGCGTCGTCGTGCGCCAGCAGTTCGGGCGTCATGTCCAGCGACTGGATCGCCGCCATGATGCGGTCCAGCGCGCCGTCGGCATGCACCACGGTCAGCACGCGCTGCATCAGGTTGAAATGCAGGTCGTGCACGCCGGGCAGCAGGCCCAGTTTCTTGCGGATCAGCGTTTCTTCGGTGGGGCAGTCCATCTGCCCGATGCGCAGCCGCGCCAGTTGCTGGCCCGGGCCGGCGCGCAGCGGCGCGGCGCCGGCCCGCTCGCCGGCGCCGGCATGGCCGTGGTCATGGTCGTGCCCGTGGTCGTGGTCGTGGGCGGATGGCCGGGCGGCGTGGTCGTGCCCGCAGCAGGCGGCGGCTTTGGTAGCGGAAGACGGCATGTGGCGGATTCCTGTCCATTCAGAACGATTGGCCGTATTGCACACCCTGGAGTTACTATAGGGTCAAGGCGCCCGTTTCGACCCCCTGGGCGCCGGTGCTACTGGAGGGCGGCCATGAAGATCGGCGAACTCGCCAAGGCGGCCGGCACGACCGTCGAAACCGTGCGCTATTACGAAAAAGAGGGCCTGTTGCCCGCGCCCGAGCGCGGGCTGAACAATTACCGCAGCTATGGCGCGGCCCACCTGGAACGCCTGCGGCTGATCCGCAACTGCCGCGCGCTGGACATGACGCAGGAGGAAATCCGCGCCATCCTGCAACTGGCCGACGACCACCGGGCCGGCTGCGGTCCCATCAACGAGTTGTTCGACGAGCACATCGCCCATGTGGACGCGCGCATTGCCGAGCTGACGCAATTGAAGGGCCAACTGGCCGAATTGCGCCGGCGCTGCCTGTCGGCCCGCCCCGATACCGACGATTGCGGCATCCTGCATGGCCTGTCCGAGATGCAGGTCGACGAGCGGCCCGAGCGCCATACCCACCTGGGCTGACCCCTGCCGTATGCCCTTGCCTTGCGCGGGGAATAGGGCGTAGGCCGGGCGGCCCTGACGTATGATGAGAACGTTTCTCGAATAGCCGGTCCTGTACGGACCCGACAACCTAGAGCTGTTTCCCCATGACTGTTGCTTCCCCCTTGCACGCCCTGACTTCCCGCCGGTCCATGAAATTCCTGCGCGCGCCCGCGCCCAGGCAGGAAGAACTGGACCAGATCCTGCAAGCCGCCATGAGCGCGCCCGACCACGGCAAGCTGCGTCCCTGGCGCTTCGTGCTGATCCGCGGCGAGGCCATCGGCCGGCTGGCCGACCGGGCGCTGGACGCGGTCAAGCGCAGCGGCGACCCGCGCATGACGCCCGAGAAAGAAAAATCGGTGCGGCAATGGATGAGCGAAGTGCCGCTGTTCGTGGGCCTGGCCCACAAGATCGAGCACGACAACCCCAAGGTGCCCGAGCAGGAACAATTGCTGGCCACCGGCGCGTCGGTGATGAACATCCTGAACGCCGTGCACATGCTGGGCTACGGCGCATTCTGGAGCACCGGCATGGGCACCTACCTGGACGAAGTCCAGGAAGCCCTGGGCCTGGATCCGCTGGACTACCGCTTCCTGGGCTTCCTGGCGATCGGCACGCCCGCGTGCGCGGTGCCCAAGGCCGACCGGCCGGACTACCGCGAATTCGTGACCGAATGGACGGGGCAGTGACGGCCGGGCCGGCCCTGGCCTAGACGCTGGCCCGCAAGGTGTAGTGGATGTTGAACTCGTTGGGGTAGACGGTGTCCCCCGCCAGCACCGGCCGGTTCTGCAGGTCGAAGATCACATGCTCGCGCACCAGCAGGGCCGAGCCGCGTTCGACCATCAGCCGCTGGGCCAGCAGAGGCGTGGCCAGCGTGGCGCGCACCGTGTTGTCGATACGTGAAATCCGCAGTCCCAGGTGGTCGCGGAACAGGTGCTGCACCGCCTGCTCGCCCAGCCATTGCGGCTGGATCGCGTCGCCGATGCCTTCGGGCAGGTAGCGGTCTTCGACGGCCAGGCGCCCGTCGACGTGGCGCAGGCGCTGCATGCGGTACACGGCCGAGCCGGGTTCGACCTGCAGCATGGCGGCGATGCGCGAACCCGCCGCGGTCCTGGAAAAATCGAGCAGTTCGTACGACACCGTGCTGCCCGTGGCCGTGGCGCGCTCTTCGAAGCCGGCAACGGCGCCGGTATCGACGATGTCGTGCTGCTTGTCGCTGACGTAGGTGCCGCTGCCCACGCGGCGCGTCACCAACCCTTCGAACCCCAATTCCTGGAAGGCCCGCGCCACGGTGGCCCGCGTGGTGCCGAACTGGCGCGCCAGCTCGAATTCGGAGGGCAGCCGGTCGCCCGGCGCGAAATGGCCGGCGGCAATGCCGCCGCGAATGAAATCCTGGATTTGTCGGTATATCGGCGATCGCGCGTTCATCGGCACGAGTATAGGGCAGAAGCGTACATAGCTGCATAGTTGACTAGTTGACTAGTCATGTTATGAAATACGGGCTTGCTACTGCCGGATGGATCGAAATGCCCGTTGTCGTCGATACGCACGTCCATGTTTTCAACCGCCGCCTGCCCATGGCCCCCAGCCGGCGCTATGCGCCGGACTACGACGCCGAGCTGGACGATTTCCTGCGCCTGGGCCGGTTGGCCGGCGTGTCTCATGCGGTGCTGGTGCAACCCAGCTTCCTCGGCTACGACTGCAGCTTCATGGTCGACGCCCTGCGGCGCGTGCCGGGCGTGCTGCGGGGCATCGCCGTCGTGCCCGATTCGATCCCGCCGAAGGAATTGACGGCGCTGCGCGATGACGGCGTGGTGGGCATCCGGCTGAACCTGGACGGCCTGCCGCTGCCCGATTTCGCGCTTGGCCCGTGGCCGGGCCTGCTGGCGCAACTGCGGGACCTCGACATGCAGGTCGAGCTGCATCGCGACGCCGCCGACCTGCCCGCGTTGATCCCGCCGCTGGTGCGGGCCGGCGTGCGGGTCGTCGTCGACCACTTCGGGCGCCCCGACGCCCGGCTGGGCACCGACGACCCGGGGTTCCAGTTCTTGTTGTCGCAGGCGGCAACCGGCAAGGTGTGGGTCAAGCTGTCGGCGGCGTACCGCAACGGCTGGCGCCATCCCTCGCATCCCGAGGCGCTGCGGGCGGCCGGCCTGCTGCTGGCGCATTTCGGCGCCGACCGGCTGGTCTGGGGCTCGGACTGGCCGCATACGCGCCACGAGCAGGGCAACGACATTGCCGGCTCGCTGGCCGCGCTGCGGGCCTGGGTGCCGCGTGCCGATCAACAGCAGGCCGTGCTGGGCGATACCGCCATGCGCCTGTTCGGGTTTGTATCGTGAACGCGCAGCCGCAGGCCGCCGCCGTGCCGGCCACGCAGCGCGTGCTGCGCGCGGCCGGCCAGCCGCTGGGGCAGTTCCATGACCTGCGCGTGCTGCAGGCGCACGGCTGGGGGCAGGTCGACCGCCTGCCGTTCAGCCTGCGCATCCTGCTGGAATCGCTGCTGCGCCACGACGACGGCAGCGCGGCCATGGCGCAGGCCGTCCGGGCGGTCGCGGGCTGGCGGGCGCACGACGCGCGGCGCCAGGAAGTGCCTTTCTATGTCGCCCGCATCCTGGCGCCCGATGCGTCGGGCATCCCGCTGCTGGCCGACCTGGCGGCGCTGCGCGATGCCGCCGCCGGCCTGGGCGCGCCGCAGGCCCTGATCGAACCCGTGCTGCCGGTGGACCTGGTGGTCGATCATTCCCTGCAGGTCGAGGCGGCCGGCACGCCCGATGCGCTGGCGCACAACACCCGGATGGAGTTCCAGCGCAATGAAGAGCGCTATCGCTTCATGAAGTGGGCGGCCGGCGCGTTCAGCCGGATGCGCATCGTGCCGCCCGGCAACGGCATTCTTCACCAGGTGAATATCGAATTCCTGGCGTCCCACGTCTGCCAAGAAGGCGATTGGCTCTATCCCGATTCGGTGATCGGCCCGGACAGCCATACTGCCATGATCAACGGCCTGGGCGTGCTCGGCTGGGGGGTGGGCGGCATCGAGGCGGAAGCCGCCATGCTGGGCCAGCCCATGACGCTCGAGATTCCCGACGTCGTGGGGGTCGAGCTGGCGGGCCGGCTGGCGCCCGGCGTGCTGGCCACCGACCTGGCCCTGCACGTGACCCAGCGGTTGCGCCAGGCAGGCGTAGTGGGGAAATTCGTCGAGTTCTATGGGGACGGCGCGGCCGGGCTGAGCGTGCAGGACCGCTGCACGGTAGCCAACATGGCGCCGGAATACGGCGCCACGGCAGCATTTTTCGCTACCGACGACCGAACGATCGAATTCCTGCGCAGCACCGGCCGCCCGGACGCGCAGGTGCAGCGCGTCCGGGCGTATTGGCAGGCCCAGGGCATGTACGGCATTCCCGTTGCCGGGCAGCTGGACTACAGCCAGCATCTGCGCATCGATCTTGCCCAGGTCTGCCCCAGCGTCAGCGGGCCGTCCCGGCCGCAGGACCGGATGGCGCTGGACGACTTGCATGCCCAGTTCACCCAGTGGCTGGCGCGGCCCGCCGGACAGGGCGGGGCCGGGCGCCCGCCGGCCGGCGGCCCCGCCGACGCGGCCATCCGCCCCGGCGCCGGCGGCGCCAGGCTGGACGACGGCGACATTGTGATTGCCGCGATTACGTCCTGCGCCAATACCTCGAATCCCGCGCTGCTGGTCGCCGCGGGCCTGCTGGCCCGCAATGCGGTGGCGCGCGGCCTGCAATCGGCCAGCCATGTCAAGACATCGTTCACACCGGGTTCGAAAGTGGCGCCGTCGTACCTGCGCCAGGCCGGGCTGATGGAAGCGCTCGAGCAGTTGGGATTCCACGTGGCGGGTTTTGGCTGCGCGACCTGCATGGGCAATTCCGGCCCGTTGCCGGGCGATATCGAGGCCGCCATTGCCGAGCGCGACCTGGTGGCCGTGGCCGTGCTGTCGGGCAATCGCAATTTCGAGGCCCGTATCCATCCCAGCGTCCGGGCGAACTACCTGATGAGCCCGCCGCTGGTGGTCGCCTTCGCGATTGCGGGCCGCATCATCGATGTGCGCAGTACGCCGCTGGGCCACGATCGCGCGGGCCGGCCCGTGTTCCTGCGCGACATCTGGCCGGACGCGGCCGAAATCGAAGCCTTGCTGCCTCATGCCGCCGATGCGGCGCACTTCATGCGCCACTACCGCGCACCGGCCGCGACCGACAGCGACGGCTGGAGCGCCCTGGCCGCGCCGGCCGGACGGCGCTATGCCTGGGATCCGGCGTCGTCGTATCTGCGTCCGCCGCCGTTCGTCCAGGCGGCGGGCCAGGTGCCCGGGCAGCCCGCGGCGATCGCCGACGCACGCGCGCTGGCGATTCTGGGCGACTCGGTCACCACCGACCATATCAGCCCCGGCGGCAGTATTTCACCGCAGTCCGTGGCGGGCCGCTACCTGTTGCAGCAGGGCGTGCCGGCGGCGCAGTTCAATACCTATGTCGCGCGGCGGGCCAACCATGAAGTGATGGTGCGCGGCACATTCGCCAATCCGCGGCTGCGCAACCGCATGGCGGACGGCGCGCAGGGCGGGCTGACGCGCATGCAACCCGGCGGAGAGCTGCTTTCCATCTACGACGCCGCGCAGGCGTATGCCCGCCGAGGCGTGCCGCTGGTGATCGTGGCCGGCAAGGATTACGGCACCGGATCGAGTCGCGACTGGGCCGCGAAGGGTACCCGCCTGCTGGGAGTGCGTGCCGTGCTGGCCACCAGCTTCGAGCGCATCCATCGCAGCAACCTGGTCGGCATGGGAATCCTGCCCTGCGAGTTTGCCGCCGGCGAGGATGCGGCGAGCCTGGGCCTGGACGGCAGCGAGCGCTTTTCGTTGCCCGGCGCCGAAGCCGCCATCCAGCCGCGCCAGTGCCTGCCCTTGTTGATCCACCGCGCCGACGGGGCGGTGCTGCGCACACAGGTGCGCGTGCGGGTGGATACCCGCCTGGAAGCCGAATACATCCGCCATGGAGGCGTGTTGCCGTATGTGCTGCGCAAGCAGCTGGCCGACCGGCCGACCTGAGGCCAGCCCGGCATGCCGGGCTGGCCGTTCCCATTGTTCCTTTGCATCCACGTTGGATCAGCAGACCATTATTTCAGGAGACATCCCATGAAGAAGCAGGTATTGCGCCTGGCCCTGGCCGCCGCGCTGGCTACCCTGGCCGTCCCGGCCGCCGCGCAGCAGACGCGGTTGATCATTCCCGCCCCGCCCGGCGGCGGCACCGACGGGTTTTTCCGGACGGTGGCCGTGGCCGCCGAGAAAAAGCTCGGCAGCCCGCTGGTGGTGATGAACGTCGGCGGGGCCGGCGGCTCGATCGCGATGAAGCAGATGATCCGTTCGACGCCCGACGGCTCGACCCTGGCGGCGGTATGGAGCAGCCCGGTGACCGCCGTGCCGCATACCCTGAAAGACAGTTACGGGCCGGACGACTTCACCGCGATCATCCAGATATCCAGCGCACCGTATGTGTTCTGCGTCAGGCCCGAGTTTCCCGCCCGCACCGGGCCGGAACTGATCGAGGCGCTGCGTAAGAATCCCGGCAAGTATTCCTATGGCAACGACGGCATCGGCGGCACCGGCCAGCTGGCTTCGGAACGCATCTTCCGCGCCAAGAACGTGTCGGTGCTCAGCATCCCGTTCAAGGGGGCGGGGGATACCCTGAATAATTTCCTGGGCGGCCACGTCGACATCTATGTCGGATCGATATTGCCGGTCAGGCCGCACGTCGAGGCGGGCAAGGTGTTCTGCCCGCTGGTCTCGTCGGCCGAACGGGCCGCATCCCTGCCGGATTCGTCGAGCCTGGCCGACATCGGCATCCCGGGCGAGCAGACGCTGCTGTGGCGCGGCATCATCGGCCCCAAGGGGCTGCCGTCCGAGGTGGTGGCGAAGCTGCAGGCCGCCTTCATCGATGCGGCCGAACAGCCCGACGTCCAGAAGTTCGTCAAGGACTCGGGCGAGCAGGTGGTGATCCGCACCGGCACCGAACTGGACCGGATGGTGCGCGACGAATACCGGGCGCTGGGCGAAGTCGCGGCGTCGCTGGGGTTGGCCAGGCAGTAGGCGACAGCCGGGCGCGGCGACCGCGCCCGGCCGGGCTATCAGGCGGTTTCGCGCAGCACGCGCTCGGCTTCTTCGCGCACGCGCTCGGGCGCGGTGCCGCCGATGTGCTTGCGGGCCGCTACCGAGCCTTCCAGCGTCAGCACCGAATGCACGTCGTCGCCGATGCTGGGGTGGTAGGCCTTCAGGTCGGCCAGGGGCAGGTCGGCCAGGTCGCAGCCGCGCTGTTCGCAGTCGCGCACGGCGTGGGCCACCACTTCGTGGGCGTCGCGGAAGGGCAGGCCCTGCTTGACCAGGTAGTCGGCCAGGTCGGTGGCGGTGGCAAAGCCCTGCAGCGCCGCGGCGCGCATATTGTCGGCCTTGACCTTGATGCCGCCGGCCATGTCGGCAAAGATGGTCAGCGTGTCGCGCAGGGTGTCTACCGTGTCGAACAGGCCTTCCTTGTCTTCCTGGTTGTCTTTGTTGTAGGCCAGGGGCTGGCCTTTCATCAGGGTCAGCAGGGCCATCAGGTGGCCGTTGACGCGCCCCGTCTTGCCGCGCGCCAGTTCCGGCACGTCGGGGTTTTTCTTCTGGGGCATGATCGAGCTGCCGGTGCAGAAGCGGTCGGCCAGGTCGATGAACCCTACGCGCGGGCTGATCCACAGCACCAGTTCTTCCGACAGGCGCGAGACGTGCGTCATGATCAGCGCCGCGGCGGCGCAGAACTCGATGGCGAAGTCGCGGTCGGACACGGCATCCAGCGAGTTGCGGCACACGCCGTCGAAACCCAGTGTCCTGGCAACGCGTTCGCGGTCGATGGGGTAGCTGGTGCCGGCCAGGGCGGCCGCGCCCAGCGGCAGGCGGTTGACGCGCTTGCGGCAGTCGGCCAGGCGCTCGGCGTCGCGGCCGAACATCTCGGCATAGGCCAGCAAGTGGTGACCGAAGGTAACCGGCTGGGCCACTTGCAGGTGGGTGAAGCCCGGCATGATGGTGGCGGCGTTTTCCAGCGCCACGGTGGCCAGGGCATGGCGCAGCTGGCGCAGCAGATCGACCAGGGTGTCGATCTCGCCGCGCAGCCACAGGCGGATGTCGGTGGCCACCTGGTCGTTGCGCGAGCGCCCCGTGTGCAGGCGCTTGCCGGCGTCGCCCACCAGCTCGACCAGGCGCTTTTCGATGTTCAGGTGCACGTCTTCCAGGTCCAGCAGCCACTGGAACGTGCCGGCGTCGATTTCCGACAGGATCTGGGCCATGCCGCGCTGGATGTCGGCCAGGTCCTGGGCCGGGATGATGCCTTGCGCGGCCAGCATGTCGGCGTGCGCCAGCGAGCCCTGGATGTCGTGGCGCGCCAGGCGCTGGTCGAAGTCCACGGACGCGGTGTAGCGCTTGACGAGTTCGGAAACCGGCTCGGAGAACCGGGCGGACCAGGCTTGCGCCTTGTTGGCGAACTGGTTTTGGTCGGAGGAGGGTGTTTTTGCCATGATGGGCGGAATTATAGGGCCAGGCCCAGGGCCGGGCGCCGGCCTGCCCCCTGGAGCTCGGCTTGTTGGATAATTCGGGCAGGCCATACGAAGGAGTCCGGTTTTGGCAATGGAATGGGAACGGCTGGTCACCCGGCTGGGGGAATACGTGCCGACCCAGGTCTGGGCCCAGACCCTGGTCGGCATCGGCGCGCTGGTGCTGGCCGCGCTGGTGGCCCAGTGGGTGGGCGCCCGCATCGTGCTGGCCTGCGCCCACCGGCTGCTGACCCTGACCGGCCGCGAAGACTGGGACAAGGCCTTGCGGCGCCGGCGGGCGTACCACAACTTCTGGTATGCGGTGCCGTTCGCCGTGGTGTCGATGGGCATCGGCCTGGTGCCGCACATAGACCGCGCCGTCAGCGTGGTGGGCCGGCTGGCCCATGCGGCGGCCTGGATCTGCGTCTTCATGGCGGTCAGCGGGGTGCTGAGCGCCTGGCAGGATACTTACTCGGCCACCACGCGGGCGCAAACGCGTTCGATCAAGGGCTACATCCAGATCGGCAAGCTGATGCTGATCGCTATCTGCACCGTGCTGGTGCTGTCCATCCTGCTGGATCGTTCGCCGCTGTGGATGATTTCCGGCCTGGGCGCGCTGTCGGCGGTGCTGCTGCTGGTATTCAAGGACACGCTGCTGTCGCTGGTGGCCAGCACCCAGCTCACTTCCAACGACATGCTGCGCATCGGCGACTGGATCGAGATGCCGCAGTCCAACGCCGACGGCTTCGTGCGCGACATCGCCCTGCATACCGTCAAGGTGCAGAACTGGGACAACACCGTGACCACGGTGCCCACCTACAAGCTGTTTTCCGAAAGCTACCGGAACTACCGCCACATGTTCGAGTCGGGCGGGCGGCGCATCAAGCGCACGCTGCGGGTCGACGCGACCAGCGTGCGCTTCCTGAGCGACGACGAGGCCGAAGGCCTGATGCGTTTCCGGCTGCTGCACGACTACCTGGCGGCCAAGCAGACCGACCTGCGGCAGGCCAACAGCCAGCTGGGCGAAGACGTCGCCCGCCTGCCGGCCAACCGGCGCCGCCTGACCAATATCGGCACGTTCCGGGCCTACGCGCTGGCCTACCTGAAGCGGCACCCGGAGATCCGCCAGGACATGTCCATGATGGTGCGCATGATGGAGCCGCAGTCCGACGGCATCCCCATCGAGGTGTACTGTTTCACCGCCCTGACGGCCTGGGTGGAATACGAGCGCATCCAGGGCGACGTGTTCGACCACCTGCTGGCCATCCTGCCCGAAATGGGGTTGCGGCTGTACCAGCAGCCGTCGGGCGCCGACATCGGCGCCATGGGCGACGGGCTGGGCCGGGCGTTGCGGCGCGACCTGGCGCGCGAGCGCGCGCTGGACGCGGCCGCTCTGGGCGATGGCGCCGCGGATAGCGCCGGCGCCGGCATGCGATAATTTTTTCTTTGTCAGCCATCGATTTGGAACTGCCGTCCATGAGCGCCGCCCGGGTTGGAATCGCGCAAATCAACGCCTATGTGGGGGATATCGCCGGCAATGCCGCCCGCGTGCTCAAGGCCGCCCATTCGGCGCACGAGCAGGGGGCCGACGTGCTGGTCACGCCCGAACTGGTCCTGACCGGCTACCCCCCCGAAGACCTGCTGCTGCGCCCGCACTTCGTCGAGCGCCAGGAAGCCGCCCTGCAACAGCTGCGCCACGACACCGCCGGCCTGGCGGGGCTGCACCTGCTGGTGGGCCACGTGCTGGCGCGCGACGGGCGGCTGTACAACGCCGCCACGGTGCTGTGCGAGGGCCGCGTGGTGGGCACGTACTGCAAGCGCGAACTGCCCAATTACTCGGTGTTCGACGAGCAGCGCTATTTCGCGGCGGCCGACCAGCCGCTGGTCTTCGAGGCCAAGGGGGTGCGCTTCGGCGTCAACATCTGCGAAGACATCTGGTTCGACCACACCCCGCGCGCGGCCGCGCGGGCCGGCGCCCAGGTGCTGCTGGTGCCCAATGCCTCGCCCTACAACACCGGCAAGCAGGACGAGCGCCTGCGCGTGGCGCGCCGCTGCGCGCAGGAAACCGGCTGCGCCGTCATCTACGCCAACATGGTGGGCGGGCAGGACGAACTCGTGTTCGACGGCGCCTCGTTCGCGCTGGACGCGCAGGGCCAGCCGGCCGCGCGCCTGCCCGACTACGCCGAAGGGGTCAACGTGGTCGAGGTCGACGCCGGCGGCGCGGTGCGGCCGGTGTCGCGCCATGCCGACGTGGCGCCGTACAGCCTGGAAGAACAGGTCTGGAACGCGCTGGTGCTGGGGGTGCGCGACTACCTGGGCAAGAACGGCTTTCCCGGCGCCATCATCGGCCTGTCGGGCGGCATCGACTCGGCCGTGGTGCTGGCGGTGGCGGTGGATGCGCTGGGCGCCGGCAACGTGCGCACCGTGATGATGCCTTCGCGCTACACAGCCGACATTTCCCAGACCGACGCCACCGACATGGCGCGGCGGCTGGGCGTGCGCCACGACGACATCGCCATCGGCCCGGCCGTCGATGCGTTCGAGGCCATGCTGGCGCCGCAGTTCGCGGGGCTGCCGGTCGACGCCACCGAAGAGAACATCCAGGCGCGCGTGCGCGGCACCTTGCTGATGGCGCTGTCGAACAAGACCGGCCACCTGGTGCTGACCACCGGCAACAAGTCCGAGCTGACCACCGGCTATTGCACGCTGTACGGCGACATGGCCGGCGGCTTCGCCGTCATCAAGGATGTGCCCAAGACGCTGGTGTACCGCCTGGCCGAATGGCGCAACCGCGAACACGAGGTGATACCGCGCCGCATCATCACCCGTCCGCCGTCGGCCGAACTGCGGCCCGACCAGACCGACCAGGACAGCCTGCCGCCCTACGACATCCTGGACGGCATCATGGAACGCTACATGGAGCGCAACCAGTCGGCCGCCGAGATCGTGGCCGCGGGCTTTCCTCAGCCGGCGGTCGAGCAGGTGGTGCGCCTGATCCGCATCAACGAGTACAAGCGCCGCCAGGCGCCGCCGGGGCCGCGCATCACGCCGCGCGCCTTCGGCCGGGATTGGCGCTATCCTGTCACCAACGGGTTCCGGGAAACCGTCTGACCCGCGCGCCGCTCTTCGATCTTTCTTCAGGACCAGAACAACGTGAAACAAGTCACCGCCATCATCAAACCCTTCAAGCTCGACGAAGTGCGCGAAGCCCTGGCCGAAGTCGGCGTCAGCGGCCTGACGGTCACCGAGGTCAAGGGTTTCGGCCGCCAGAAGGGGCACACCGAACTGTACCGGGGCGCGGAATACGTGGTGGATTTCCTGCCCAAGATCCGCGTCGAAGTGGTGCTGGCCGACGACATGGTCGAATCCGCCATCGAGGCCGTGATCAAGGCGGCGCGCACCGGCAAGATCGGCGACGGCAAGATCTTCGTCACCCCGGTCGAGCAGGCCATCCGCATCCGCACCGGCGAGAACGGCGAACAGGCGCTGTAAGCGGCGCGCGGCGGCCGGCCCGGTTTCAAGACTGGGCGCCGCGCTCGGGCCAGAGCTGTTTCAGCTTTTCCAGGTCTCGTACCCAGATTTCCCCATAGCCCAGGCCGACCAGGCCTTGGCTTGCCAGTTGCTTGAGTTCCCGGTTGACCGCATGGCGCGACACCCCCAGCAGGGTGGCCAGGGTGTCCTGGGTCTGCGCCACGGCGATGCCTTGTTCGCCACTCGGCCGGCCGGCCGTCAGGGCGCCCAGCAAGCGTGGCAGCCGTTGCGGCAGGCTGCGCAGCGCCAATTCGTCGATGATCGCATGGGCAGTGCGGATGCGGCTACACAGCAGCTTGACGAAGTAGCGATACAGCTCGGGCTCGTCATCCAGTATTTTCAGGAAAGCCAGGCGCGGCAGCAGCAGGATGTCAGTCTGCTGGTAGGCCCTGCTGTCGCGCAGCATCCCGCCGCCGTCCAGCACCGCCGCCACCCCCCATAGGCCATCGAATTCCAGCATCGACAGCGCGAACTCGTGGCCGTCGTCGGAAAACGAACTGGTGTGGATGGCGCCTTTCAGAATGAGCACCACCCCCGGGGCGGGCGTGCCGCGCCCGGCCAGCAGCTCGCCGTGGTCCAGCCGCCGCCATTGGGCGATCGCGGCAAAAGCGGCCAGCGTGGGTTCGGCCATTTGCCCGAAGCAGGCGTTGGCGCGCAGCTGCGCCAGGATGGCCGGCGGGGACCATGCGGGAAAGGCGGTCGGGTTGGCTGCCTGGCTCATGGTGGGTCTTGTGGGGCGGTGCCGAAGAGACGCGGAAATGTAATGTAGATCATATTTGCGGCCCGGGGGCGCCGCCTAGAATCGTGGCGGATCAGACACCAGACCCTAGTCGCGAGGATATACATGAAGATCAAGAACATGCTGCTTGCCATGCTGGCAGTATCGATGGCCGGGGCCTCGGCCGCCGCGTTGTCAGACTCCTTTCCCGAGCGGGCGCTGCGGGTCGTGGTGCCGTATCCCGCGGGGGGCACCACCGACGTGCTGATCCGTTTGCTGCAGAAGCCGGTGGCCGATGCCGCGGGGCAATCGGTCGTGGTCGACAACCGGCCGGGCGGCGCATCGGTCATCGGCACTTCGCACGTGGCGCAAGCGGCGCCGGATGGCTATACGGTGCTGGGCGGCGACCTGTCGATGCTGGTCAATCCGTCGCTGATGAAAGACCTGCCGTATGACACGGTGCGGGATTTCCGCGGCGTCACGATGCTGGCGCGCGCGCCGCTGGTGCTATTGGTGCATCCATCCGTGCCCGCCAAGAACCTGGATGAGCTGATCGCGCTGGCCAAGGCCAAGCCGGGCACGCTGAATTTCGCGTCGGGCGGCTACGGCACCTCGACCCACATGGCCGGCGAGATGTTCCGCCGCTCGGCGGGCATCGATGTCGTGCATGTGCCGTACCAGGGCGTGGCGCCGGCCATGGCGGCGCTGCTGGGCGGGCAGGTGCAGATGTATTTTGGCGGCACCACCACGGGCCTGCCGCATATCCAGTCGGGCAAGCTGCGGGCGCTGGCGCTAACGGGCGAGGCGCCCAGCCCGTTGCTGCCCGATGTGCCGACCTTTGTTTCGCGCGGTATCCAGGGGGTGAACGCCGATACCTATTGGGGGATCTACGCGCCGGCCAAGACGCCGGACGCGGTCATCCAGAAACTCAATGCCTATTACACCGGCGCCTTGCGCGATGCCGCCTTGCAACAGCGCACCCGCGACCTGGGCCTGACGCTGATAGGCAACAGCCCCGATGAGCACACGGCCCAGATGCAGAAAATGATCGGCGACTGGGGCAAGTTCGTCAAGGAAGCGGATATCCGCCTGGAATAAGCTATGACTGCCAAGCAATCTCAAGTCTGCCTGACGTTCGACTTCGATGCGATCTCGGTGTGGCTGGCCCGTGGCATGGACAGCCCGACGCCCGTGTCGCGGGGCGAGTTCTGCGCCGTGGCGGCGGACCGCGTGCTGGCCTTGCTCGACCGGCTGGGCTTGCCATCGACCTGGTTCATTCCGGGCCATACCTTGGCCAGCTATCCCGATCATTGCCGGCGCGTGCACGAAGCCGGCCATGAAATCGGCCATCATGGCTGGACGCACGTCGCGCCCAACCTGATGACGCGCGAAGACGAGCTGAGGGGGCTGGTGCGCGCCAACGAGGCAATCCATGCGTTGACGGGCCGGACCGCGCGCGGCTACCGCTCGCCGTCGTGGGACCTGGGTCCGCACACCCTGGCGCTGCTGCTCGAGCATGGCTTCGACTACGACAGCAGCATGATGGGCCACGATTACCTGCCGTATCCGGTGCGCCAGGGGGACTGCTTTCCGCTGGACGAGCCCGCCGTATTCGGCGAGCCGACCCGCTTGATCGAAGTGCCCGTCAGTTGGTCGCTGGACGACTACCCGCATTTCGAGTTCGTGCGTTCGGGGCAGAGCGTGATTCCCGGCCTGATGAACGCCAACAGCGTGATGGACAACTGGATCGAGGATTTTCTCTACCTGAAAGAGAACTTCGACTGGGGCGTCATCACCTATACCTTCCATCCCTTCGTGATCGGGCGCGGCCATCGCATGCGCATGCTCGAGCGCCTGCTGCGCCGCCTGATCGACGAGGGCGCGACGTTCGTGCGCATGGAAGAAGTGGTGGACACCTACCGGCAAAGACAGGCGCTGGCGGCCGGCGCCGCTTGACCCAACGATAGAAGGATGGCGATGCAGCACTACTATGAGCGCGACGGCGTGCGCTTGAGCTATTACCTGGACGATTACACCGACCCCTGGACGCGGGCCCCCACCTTGCTGCTGCTGCATGGCGCCATGGCCAATGCGCAGCGCTTCTATTCCTGGGTGCCCGGCCTGAGTCGCGATTACCGCGTGGTACGCGCCGACCTGCGCGGGCATGGGCTTTCCGCGGTTCCGCCGGCGGACAAGCCGTTGGATTTGCAGGTGCTGACCGCGGATGTCCTGGCCTTGCTGGATCACCTGGGCTGCGAACGCGTGCACGTGGCCGGCAATTCGGCCGGCGGCTACGTGGGCCAGCACCTGGCCATGCAGCATCCGCAACGCATCGAGACGCTGGCGTTGTTCGGTTCGGCGCCGGGCCTGCGCAACAGCCAGGCATCGACCTGGCTCGAGCGCGTGGCCAAGCGCGGCTTGCGGCAATTCCTGGCCGACACCATCGACGACCGCTTCCCGCCGGAACTGGTCGGCACGCCGCAGTGCGAGCAGTTCCTGGATGCGCTGGCGGACCATGACATGGACTATATCGGCAAGTTCGTGGGGTACATGGCGCAGCAGGAATGGGGCGATCAATTGCATCGCATCGCGTGCCCGACACTGGTGGTGATTCCCGGCGCCGGCCGCATCGGCGCCATGGACGCCTACCAGCCCATGCGGGACCACATCAAGCGGGCCGAGATCCTGGTTTACGAAGGCGAGCGGCACAGCATTTGCGAATACCTGCCACAACGCTGTGTGGCGGACCTGCGCAGCTTCCTGGCCCGCCATGGCGGGCCGGCCTGGCCTTGATCCATCGATAGTCGACCTGGGCGTCAGTCATGAACATCGAAGAATATGCACGGCAGGACGGCCTGGCGCTGGCTGCGCGGCTGCAGGCCGGCGCAACCGATCCGCGGGCGTTGATGCAATGCGCGATTACGCTCGCCAAACAGCGCGCCGAACCCTTGAACGCCCTGTGCTATCCCGACTACGAGGCCGCACTGGCGCGCGCGGCGGCATGGCGGCCAACGGGCGTGTTCGGCGGCTTGCCGTTCTTGCTGAAGGACTCCGGGCTGGCATGCGATCGCCTGCCGTCCAGCATCGGGATGGCGCTGTGCAAGGACATGCGTTTTGCCGGCAACGCCACGCTGGTGGACCGTTTCGATGCCGCCGGCCTGCTGCCCTTTGCCCGCACCACCGTGCCGGCGCTGTGCATGGCGCCCACCACCGAGGCGCTCGCCAACGGCGGACCCACCCGCAATCCCTGGGCGCCGGAGCGTTCCGCCGGCGGGTCCAGCGGTGGCGCGGCTATTGCGGTGGCCACCGGCGTGGTGCCACTGGCGCACGGCAGCGATGGCGGCGGGTCGATCCGTATCCCGGCGTCATGCTGTGGCGTTTTCGGCCTGAAGCCCAGCCGCGGCCTGGTGCCCCTGGGGCCGGCGCGCGGCGAGGCATGGGCGGGCATGGCGGGCGATGGCGTACTGAGCCGCAGCGTGCGCGACACGGCCGCGGCGCTCGATGCGATTGCCGGCATGGAACGCGGCGCGCCGTACGCGGCGCCCATGCCGCCGGCGGGGGGCTACCTGGCCGCCTTGGCGCAGCCGTTCGAGCGGCCATTGCGCATAGGCGTCTGGCGACACGCGTGGGACGGCATCGAAGTCGATCCGGCATGCTCGGCGGCGGTGGCGCATGCCGACGCCTTGTGCCGGCAACTGGGCCATGCCACCGAAGCTGTCCCGGCGCCGGCGATCGACTATCCGGCCTTCGTGCGGGCGCATATCGGTATCCTGTGCACGCATATCGCGCTGGCGGTCGACGCCCGGCTGGCCGCCTTGCAACGCGACCTGCGCGACGGCGACCTGGAGCCTGCCATCCTGGATGGCTATCGGTGCGCCCGCGGGATATCCGCCACCGATTATGCCGGCATGGTCCAGACACTGCACGCGGTGGGTCGCGCCATGGCGTCCGCGATGCAGGGCTACGACCTCTTGTTGTCGCCCACCTTGACGCGCCCGCCGGTGGCGCTGGGCGAAATCAGCATGGCGGACGATTTCGCGTCGTTCCGGCAGAAGGCGGCCCGCTATACGACGTTCCTGGCCGTGATCAACGCCTCGGGGCAACCGGCGGCCAGCGTTCCGCTGTATGTCGACGCGCAAGGGATGCCGATCGGCGTGCAGTTGATCGGCGCGCTGGGCCGCGACGACCTGGTACTGCGCATGGCGGCGGACCTCGAACGCGTGGCGCCATGGGCGGGCCGGTTTCCGCCGCCGGCGCGCGCCGTGGCGCCGGCCTGAATCGCGGTACGTTACGCACACGAGGGCTCAAGCATGGAAATCGAGGTGGATCCGGCCGGGCAGGCGGGCAGGCTGTCGGGGCGGGTTGCCCTGATCACCGGCGCCGCGGGCGGCATCGGTAGCGCGGCGGCGCTGCGTTTCGCGGCCGAAGGCGCCGCGGTGGCGCTGCTGGATCGCCGCCCCGACGCTATCGAACAGCTGGCGGACCAGATCCGGCGCGCGGGCGGGCAGGCCACGGCCGTGACGGCCGACGTCACCGATGACGGCAGCGTGCGCCAGGCAGTCGAGCGGGCGACCGGGCATTTTGGCAAGATCGACGTGCTGTTCAATTGCGCCGGCGGGTCCGTGGCTGGCGATACGGCGGTGGACAAGGTCGACCTGGCATTGTGGGACCGCACGCTGCGCCTGGACTTGGACGGCACCATGCTGTGTTGCCGCCATGCCGTGCCCGCCATCGTCCGCGCCGGCGGCGGCACGGTCGTCAATATGTCATCGGGCGCCGGCCTGCGCGGCAGTTTTGGCGGGCACGCCTATACCGCGGCCAAGGGGGCGGTGATCGCGCTGACCCGCGCGCTGGCCGCCGAATATGGCCCGCAAGGGGTGCGAGTCAATGCGATCTGCGCGGGCCGCATCCGCACCGAGCGCATTCTTCGCAACCTGGATGCCGGCCGGCCAGCGCCGGCCGATTCGGCGCGACGCTATCCCTTCCGTGAAGGCGACCCGGTCGATATCGCCAATATCGCGCTGTTCCTGGCCAGCCACGAGTCGCGCATGATCACGGGCGAAGCCATCGCCGCCAACGGCGGCTATTCGGCGTTCTAGGCCCGGCCTAGCGCACCAGCTGGTTCATCTCCAGGATCGGCATCATCACCGCCAGCACGATCAGCAGCACGAAGCCGCCCATCAGCAGGATCAGCATCGGTTCCAGCAGGGCGGTCATGGCCATGGCGCGGCGTTCCAGGTCGCGCGACAGGTTCTGCGCGCCGCGCTCCAGCAGTTCCGGCAGGCGGCCGGTTTTCTCGCCGCTGGCGATCAGGTGGATCAACAGCGACGGAAACACTTTCTGCGCCGCCAGCGCCGAGGCCAGTGGGGCGCCTTCGCGCACGCGTTCGGTGGCCTGGTCGACGGCGCTGCGCAGGCGGTCGTTGCCCAGCGTGCGGCGGGCGGCGTTCAGCGCGCCCAGCAGGCTGACGCCGCTGCCGCTCAGGATGGCCAGCGTGGACGCAAAGCGCGCCGCGTCCACGCCCAGCACGAAGCGGCCGACCAGGGGCAGGCGCAACAGGCGCGCGTGCCAGGCTTCGCGCCGCGCCGGCGCGCGCAGGGCGATGCGCCACAGGCTGAACGCGGCGATGATGCCGCAGGCGGTGGCCCAGCCCCACTGGCGCACGAAATCGCTCAGCGCCAGCATGACGCGGGTCAGCAGCGGCAATTGCTGATGCGCATGATCGAACGCGGTGATCACTTGCGGCACGACGTAGCCCAGCAGGAACGCCACGATGATCACCGACACGCAAGCCACCACGGCCGGATAGATGAAGGCCGTCATCACCTTGCCGCGCAAGGCATTGCGCTCTTCGATGTAGTCGGCCAGCTTTTCCATCACCTGCGCCAGGTCGCCCGATTCCTCGCCGGCCGCGACCAGCGCGCGATAGATGTCGGGGAAGTCGCGCGGCCGCGTGGCCAGCGCGTCGGCCAGCCGGAAGCCGGCCCGCACTTCGTCGCGCACCCCCGTCAGCGCGCCGGCCACATGACGGCTTTCGGCCTGTTCCAGCGTGGCGGTCAGCGCCGCATCCAGCGGCAGGCGGGCCGACAGCAGGCTGGCCAGCTGGCGGGTCAGCCATGCCAGTTCGCCGTCGGACAGGCGGCGTTGCAGCACGCCGCCGCCGGCGCCCTGGCGCGACGCCGCGGCCACGGTAGACAACGGCAGCAGCCCGCGCGCGCGCAACTGGTTGCGGGCCCCCCGTTCGGTTTCGGCATCGACAGTGCCATGGACGATTTTGCCCACCAGGTCGGTGGCTTCGTAGCGGAACGAAGGCATGCGGAAAGACTCGGAAAATGCGGGATATCCAGGCCGCCACATTGACCGCGAATTATGACGATAGTGTTGCAGAGGCACCCCGTATACTCGGCCGCAAATTCACCGCCCCTTGCTGCCGAGGCCTCATGCGTTGCCCTAGAAAAAACACCCTGGCCGTCCTGCTTGCCGCCGCCCAGTTCGCGCTGCCGCTGCCGGCCGTGCATGCCCAGGCGCAGTCCACCGACAACCGAGTCAGCCTGAATTTCGTCGACACGGATATTCCCGCCGTGCTGCGCGCCTTGTCGCTGTTCACGCAACGCAATTACCTGGTGGACCCGCGCGTCAAGGGCAAGCTGACGCTGGTATCGGAACGGCCGGTCGACCGCGACACGGCCCTGGCGATGCTGGCCGGCGCGCTGCGCATGCAGGGTTATGCGATCGTCGAAGTCGATGGCGTGACGCGCGTGGTGCCGGAATCGGATGCCAAGCTGCAGGGCAGCGCCGTGGTGGCCGATGCGCCGCGCCGCGGCGCAACCCCGCCGCCGGTGCCGATGGCCGAATTCGCGCGCCCGTCGCGCGGCAGCGAGGTCGTGACGCGCGTGTTCTCGCTGAAGTACGAGAACGCCGCCAACTTGCTGCCGGTGCTGCGCCCCTTGGTGCCGCCGAACAATCCCATCAACGCGTATCCCGGCAATAACACGCTGGTGGTCACCGACTACGCCGACAACCTGGACCGCATCGCGCGGGTGATCGCGCGCGTGGACGTGCCCAGCGCCATCGACACCGACGTGGTGCCGGTCAAGTACGGCGTGGCGGGCGACCTGGCGGCGCTGGCCACGCAATTGCTGGATGCGCAGAATAACGACCCCACCCAGCGCATCGCCATGGTGGCCGACCCGCGCACCAACAGCGTCCTGATCCGGGCCGGCAGCCCCGCGCGCACCCAGCTGGCGCGCGACCTGATCCGCAAGCTGGATTCCGAACAGTCGCGGCCCGGCAACCTGCACGTGGTGTACCTGCGCAACGCGCAGGCCGCGCGCATGGCCGAGGTGCTGGGCGGCCTGCTGACCAGCCAGGCGCTGAACGCGGCCGCGGGCGAGCGCGGCACGGCGGGCGTCGGGTCCGCCGCGGGCGCGACCGGCTCGCGCTCGGCCGGGCGCGGCACGTCGTCGCGGCCCGCCGCCACGCAGGTCGGTATGTCCGGCGGCAGTACGTCGGGCGGGTTGGGCGGCGGCTCGTTCAACCAGCAGCAGATCGAGCGCGACGACGGCGGCGCCAGCGACGCGGTGTCGTATTCCGGCGGCGGCGCGACGGTGCAGGCCGACCCGGCCACCAACACCTTGATCATTTCGGCGCCCGAACCCCTGTACCGCAGCCTGCGCGAAGTGATCGACCAGCTCGACCAGCGCCGCGCGCAGGTATTGGTGGAAAGCCTGATCGTCGAGGTCAGCCAGGAAAAAGCCGCGGAATTCGGCATCCAGTGGATGACCGGCGCCGGCAGCCTGGATGGCAGCGGTTTTGTGGGCGGCACCAACCTGGGCGGCAGCGGCATTGGCAGCGCCGGCACGGGCGCCACCACGCTGGATGCGCTGGGCCGCGGCCTGACGCTGGGCCTGGTCAAGGGCACGGTGGACGTGCTGGGCAACCAGGTCATCAACCTGAATGTGCTGGCGCGCGCCCTGCAGAACAGCGGCGAGGCCAACATCCTGTCCACGCCCAATCTGCTGACGCTGGACAACGAGCCGGCCAGCATCCTGGTGGGCAAGACGGTGCCGTTCGTGACCGGGCAGTACGTCACGTCCGGCAGTTCGGGCAGCAACAATCCGTTCCAGACCATCGAGCGCGAAGACATCGGCCTGAAACTCAACATCCGCCCGCAGATTTCCGAGGGCGGCGCGGTCAAGCTGGATATCTACCAGGAAGTCAGCAGCATCGACGAGGCCAGCTCCAGCGAGACCACCGGCCTGGTAACCAACAAGCGCGCCATCGACACCAGCGTGCTGGTCGACGACGGGCAGATCATCGTGCTGGGCGGCCTGCTGGAAGACAGCGTCAGCACCACCAACAATGCCGTGCCCGGGCTGAGCTCCATCCCGGTGCTGGGAGCGCTGTTCCGCTACGACACGCGCCGGCGCACCAAGAGCAACCTGATGGTGTTCTTGCGGCCGTACGTGGTGCGCGACGCGCGCGACAGCGCCAACGTGACCTTGAACCGCTACGACTACATGCGGCGCGCGCAAAGCCAGGCCCAGCCGGGCAAGCACTGGCTGCTGCCGGACCTGCAGGCGCCGCTGCTGCCGCCGGCGCGCGTGCAGGCCGTGGGCAGCGCCGACTACGACATGCGCCCCGAGGCGGCGGCCGCCACCATGCGGCGCCAGCCGCCCGCCACGGTGCAGACTTTCCAGGTGCGCCAGCTGCCGCAACCCGCCGGCGGCTCGGACCCCAGCTTGCCGATACGCGCCAATCTGCCGCTGGGCGTCAGCATCGCGACCGACCCGTCGGCGCTGTACGCGGAAACCCGCCAGGACACCACGATTCTGCAGATTGCCTCGGTGGCCGACCAGGCCGCGGCCGACAGCATCGCCAAGCGCGTGCGCATCAGCGGCCTGAATGCCTACGTGCAGGTCGGCCCGGGCGGGCAGGGCTATGTCGTGCGCTCGGACGTGGCGCGCGACGCCACCACGGTGGACACCGCCGTCGCGCTGCTCAAGGAACTGGGCTATCGCGCCGAACTGGTGACGCACCTGTGAGCGCGTATCCCTTGCCCTACAGTTGGGCGCGCGCGCAGCGCGCGGTGCTGCTGCTGCGCCCCGGGGCGTCGCAATTGACCGTCAGCGCGCGCACGCCGCCGTGGGCCATACGCGAGATCCTGCGCTGCCATGGCGACGTGCCCATCGCCGAGGTGTCCGACGAGGACCTGGACACCGTGCTCAACGCGGCCTACAGCGATACCGCGGATGCGGCGTCGGTGATGGGGGTGGCCGAGAACGAGATCGACCTGGACCGGCTGCTGCAGGACATTCCCGAAGTGGCCGACCTGCTCGAGACGCAGGACGACGCGCCGGTGATCCGCATGATCAACGCACTGTTCGCCCAGGCCGCACGCGACGGCGCCAGCGACATGCACATCGAGCCCTACGAGCATCATTCCGTGGTGCGCTACCGCGTCGACGGCGTGCTGCGCGATGTGGTCAGCCCGCGCAAGGCCCTGCATTCGGCGTTGATCTCGCGCATCAAGATCATGGCCAACCTGGACATCGCGGAAAAGCGCCTGCCGCAGGACGGGCGCATCGCCCTGCGCGTGGGCGGGCGTCCGATCGACGTGCGCGTCTCGACGCTGCCCACCGGCCACGGCGAGCGCGCGGTGCTGCGGCTGCTGGACAAGGAAGCCGGCCGGCTGAAGCTGGAAAAGCTGGGCATGAGCCCGCTGGTGCTGACGCAGCTGGACAGCCTGATCCGCCAGCCGCACGGCATCGTGCTGGTGACCGGTCCCACCGGCAGCGGCAAGACCACCACGCTGTATGCGGCGTTGTCGCGGCTGGATGCGTCCACCACCAACATCCTGACCGTGGAAGATCCGATCGAATACGACCTGCCGGGCATCAGCCAGACCCAGGTCAACGCGAAAATCGACATGACGTTCGCCCTGGCGCTGCGCGCGATCCTGCGCCAGGATCCGGACGTCATCATGATCGGCGAAATCCGCGACCTGGAAACCGCGCAGATCGCGGTGCAGGCTTCGCTGACCGGCCACCTGGTGCTGGCCACGCTGCACACCAACGACGCCACCTCGGCCGTGACGCGGCTGGTGGACATGGGGGTAGAGCCTTTCCTGCTGGCCTCATCGCTGCTGGGCGTGCTGGCGCAACGCCTGGTGCGCCAGCTGTGCCAGCAGTGCCGCCGTCCGGAGACCTTGCCGGACGGGCGGGTGGTGTACCGGCCGGCGGGTTGCGAAGCCTGCAACCACACCGGCTACAGCGGCCGTTCCGGCATCCATGAGTTGTTCACCGTGGACGAGGCGGTACGCCATCTGATTCACGAAGGGCGCGACGAACAGGCCCTGCGCGCGCAGGCGCTGCGCGCCGGCATGCGCACCTTGCGCGACGACGGCCAGCGCTGGGTCGAGGCGGGCAGAACATCGCCGGAAGAAATCCTGCGCGTGACGCGCGATGCCTGATCGGTTGTACGGGGGCGATGCTTGCCCTCGACGGTGTCAAACCTCAGTGTCTGACACCGTTCGGTTGGCGGCGCGCTCCATGGCGGCCTTCAAGGCGGCGTGCCGAAATGGCTTTTGCCGTCGGATACGGGTCCCAGTGCGTTCAACAGGCCTGTCAGGGCGGCGCGCTGGGCTTCGCTGGCGTGTTCGGCCGGTGTCGCGATGCCGCCGAAGCGTAGCCGGCCTTTCCTGAATTGCCCCTGGCCGCTGACCGACAGCACGCCGCTGTCGGTGTCCACGGCCAGGCGTAGCGCGCCGTTGTCGGCACTGATGCGCAGGCTGTAGTCGCCCAGCGGCCGCACGTGCGAAAGCGCCGAGCCGGCCTGGGTCCAGCGGCCCGTGGCCAGCGGGCCGCTGGCGGGCAGGCGGCCCGGCGAGAAGGCTTGCCACTCGAGTTCCAGCTGCCCGGTGGGGGCCACCGTATTCAGCGGCGCCCCGAAAGCGGCCAGCACCGAGGCAGGCATGCGCAGGTTCTGCCCCGAAACCCTGACCCCCGACCAGCCGGGCTGTACGCGCACCGGCCCGCGCAGCCACGCGTGCGAGACTTCCAGCGCGCCGGCGCGCCATTGCCAGCGTACCGGCTCGGGCAGCAGGTGGCGGGCGCCCGGCGGGCCCAGCGCCAGCAGGGCGCTGCCGCGCCACACGGTGCCGTCGGCGTCGACCAGCGCGGCCATCGCATCGTCGGGCAGCGCCAGCATCAGCCAGCGCGCGGGCAGCACCGGCAGCGCCGCCAGCAGGGCGCTGCACAGCGCCAGCATCGCCAGGGGCGGGGAAAACCAGGCGGGAATGCGCGGGCGCATCAAGGTCGGGCGGCGGGAATCAGGGTAAGCGTGCCCGTCAGGCGGCCGGGCAGGCGCCGTCCGGTCGGGTGCTTGGCGCGCGCGAGTTCGGCGCTGGCCACGGACAGGCGCCAGTCGCGCGCCGCGGTATCCAGCCAGCGAAACACCGCGGCGGACGAGGCCTCGCGCAGCGTCAGCGCGATGGCCGGCGTGGGCGCCGCGGATTGCCGGGCCGCCGGCGCGGCGCTCGACGGCGCCGTCCCTTCAGATAGCGTCCAGCTGTCCTCGGGCAGGCCTTCGCGTTGCAGGCTGGCGGCCAGTTCGGCGGGCGTGGGCGTCACGGCCGCCGCGTCGCCGGCCCCCTGGCGGCGCAGCGCCCGGACCTGGGCGGTCAGGTCGGCCACGGTCGCGGCCTGGGCGCGCAGTGCGGGCAATTCCTGGCGGGCCCGCGTCATGGTGGACCAGGCGGGCTCGACCAGGACCAGGAAGACGCAGGCCGCCGCCAGCAATGCGCCCGCCGCGGCCAGCAGCCGCTGCTCGCGGGGCGGGCGTTGCTCATACCAGGCGGCGGCGCGCTGCCGCCAGGCCGCGCCGCGGCGGGCCCAGGGGGCCAGGGTGTCGCGCAGGGAAGCAAGGGTCGTCATGGTTCGGCTCGAAGAATGCGCCAGGCGCCGCTGTCGTCGCGCTCGACGCGCGCGCCCAGGGCCGCGGCGCGCTGCAGGATGGCGGCGGTATCGGCCAGGCGTTCGGCGGCGCCGGCGGAGGCGGGCGGCGATGCGGCGGCGGATCCGGCGCCCGCGCCGGCGGCCTGCCCGTCGTCCAGGCGCAGGGTCAGGATGTGGTCGCGATACGCCAGCCGGTCGACCGCGTCGGCGGCAAAAGGCAGCACCTGCGCCGCGACACGCGCCAGCGACAGGAAGTCGTTGCCCGCGGCATCGCCCTGGCCCGCGCGCAGGGCGTCGCGCCCCTGCTGGGCCTGGCGCAGCGGATCGAGTACGACGGGAATGTCGGGAAACGCGTCGCGGACGTCGCGTTCCATGCGCTGGCGCAGCGCCTGGGTCTCGTCGTGCAGGCGCATGGCATACAGGTTCAGGCCCACGAGCCACACGCCCGCGGCGGCCGCCAGCCAGGCCAGCGTGCCGCGCCAGCGCGACGGCTGGCGCGGCGCCAGCTGGGGCAGCGCCAGCGACCAGCCCGGCCCGGGCGCCCGCCAGCGCGGATCCGCCGCGTCCTGCAAGGCGGGCGGCTGCGCCCGGTCGGGCGCGTCCGACCACACTTGCAGCGGGTAGAACGCCTGCACGGCCAGTCCGGCGGCCGACAGCCGCTGCCATGCCGTGCGCAGGGCATCGCGCGCCGTCCAGGCGGCCAGCACCTTGCCGTCGGCGGCGCGGCTGCCGTGTCCCACTGCCAGCGCGTCCAGTTCGCCCAGCACCAGCCCTTCCAGGGTGCCGCGCACGGCCGCCGCGTAATGGTTGGCGGGCACGGCCGGCACCGCGAGGGTGGCCACGATCACATCGTCCGGATGCAGGATGGCCTGCACGCGCGCCTGCGCAAACGCGGCCGCCAGGGCCGCGGCCGGTAGGCTGCCGGCGCGCGCCACGCGCCCCTGGCGGTCCAGCCAGGCATACGCCAGCGGCGTGGTGTCGGCCCAGGCCGCCAGCGGCGGCAAGGCGATGCGCAATACGCTTTTTACGGAGTTTCTTTTATCCATATGGTTTCAGGTGCGCCCTGGCCGGCAACGGCCAGCAATGCCTGCATGGTGACGCGGGCGCGTTGATAGGCCACGGTGCCGTCGGCCAGGAACCATTCGCTGGTCGTGGCGACCGCCGGCACTTGCAGGGGCTTGCCGCCGGTGGCCAGCCGATTGGCGAAGTCGCCGCTGTCGTTGAACCAGCGGCCGCGGTCGCGCTCGCCCATGACGGCGCGGGCCTGCGCCAGGCTCAGCCCCGGCACCAGGGCCGCGGCCACTTCGGGTTCGGCGGTATTCACATTGACCAGCGTGGCGGCCGGCAACAGCGTCATGGTGCGGCGCATGGCCTGCAGTCCGGCGGCGTCCACGCCCACCAGCGCGGCCAGGTCGTCGATGCCGCGCGGCTGCGGCGCCTGGGCCCCGGTGTTTTCGGCGCCCGGCGCCGCCTCGGCCGGCGCCGGCAGGCGGCCTTGCGTCAGGGCGACCTGTTCGGCCAGCCGCGGCGCCAGGGCATCGGGCAGGTTCAGCAGGCTTAGCAGACGGCCCAGCACTTCCAGCTGCGTTTCGTCCACGATGCCGCGCTTGGCCAGGTTGTACAGGTTGTACTTGCCCTGTTCGTCCTGGATGCCGCCGGAAAACACCGCGGCGCGTCCGCTGTCGTCGCTCTCGATGCGCGTGTCCAGCACCGGCGTGGACCACAACTGGTCGCGCCTGACGGTGGCTTCCTGGCGGGCGTTCTCGCGCAGCAGCAGGCGGGCCCAGTCGATGCCGCCCAGCAGCAGCCAGCGCGCCTGGATGCGGGCCTGCTCGTTCTCGACCTGGCGGATGGCCGACGTCTGGCGCAGGAACAGGCCGCTGGTCAGGGCCGCCACGATGGCCACCACGATCAGCGCGCTGACGACCGCCATGCCCCGCTGCCGCGCTGCCGCGGCGTTCATGGCAGCACCACGATGCGGGTATAGCGTTCCGGCCGGGCGCGCCCGCCGCGTTCGATGGCCACTTCCAGCCCGCTGGCGCGCGCGGTTTCCGGGCGCAGCGGGTCGCGCCAGCCGCGGCCCGGCACCCACGCGCGCACCTGCAGTCCGGTGGCGTCCGGCATCAGCAGCACGCCTTCGGCCGGTTCGGGCAGCGGATAGCGCGCCGCCGGCGCACCGCTGTAGCGCCACAGGCCATCGGGCCGCAGACGCCAGGTGATGCGCTGCCACAAGCCGCCTTCCGGCGTGGCGCGCACGATGTCCAGCAAGGCGGCGCCGGCCGACTGGTCGACATGCACGCCGGGCGGCAGCAGGGTGTCGCCGCCGCCTTCGGCGGGCGCGCCCGAATAAGCGCGGTTCAGGTCGCGTTCGACCTGGCCCAGCGTGCGCAGCACCACGGCCTGGTCCTGCGATTGCGCGCCCAGCCAGTCGCGGGCGGACGAGACGTGCTCCAGCCCCTGCCATGACAGCAAGCTGACCACCGCCATCAGTGCGATGGCGATCAGCACTTCGATCAGGGTAAAGCCTTGCTGGGACGCGGGTCGGCGGCAATGCGGGCGCATCATCGGATCTGCGACAGCAGGCCGGTCAGTTCGGCCAGGGCGGCGCCGCCGCGCTCCGGATCGAGCACGCGCACCGTCACCTGGCGGAAATTGCGGTTCAGGGAATTGCGCACTTCCAGCTGGCAGCGCAGCGCCAGCGCGCCCTGCGGGCACGGCGTTGTTTGCGTGCCGGCGCGCGGGAAGGCCTGCTCCAGCCGCAACTGCGCCAGGGCGTTCTCGGCCGCCAGCAATGCCAGCGTCTTGTCGCGGATGGCGCGGTTGTTGTCCAGCATGACCTGGGTGGCGCGCATGGCCGCGCCCATGGCCACGGCGATGATGGCCAGCGCCACCAGCACTTCGATCAGGGTGAAGCCGCGCTGCGCATCGGCCGGGCGGCGCCGCTCATTGAATCGCATAGCCGCCCGCGGCATCGCGTTCGATGCGGATAGTATCGCCTTGCGTGGCCAGTTCCAGCACCAGCGGGTCGGCAATCCATTCGGTGCCGAACACGACCGGGCGGTCCGGCGCCAGGCGCAGGGCGACCGGCGCGGCCGCCCAGGCCTGGGCGCGCAGGGCCTCGTCCTGCTCGAAGCGGTCGGGCGTGCGGGGTCCGTCGTCCTGCGCCGACAGGCGGGCCGGCCGGCCGCGGCGCTCGAACGACCAGCCGCGCTCGTCGGCGTGCCAGCGGATGGCGCGGCCGTCGCTGCGGGCCTCGCTCTGCGCGACCGCGAAGGCGTCGACCAGGCGTTCGGCGTCGGCGCGCAAAGCGCGTCCGGACGACGACGCGACAGACAGGCTGACCATGGACGCGGCGATGGCGATGATGGCCACCACCACCAGCATTTCGATCAGGGTGAAGCCGCGCTCACAGATCCCAGGAACCGATGTCCGCATCGTCTTGCTCCCCGCCCGCCTTGTTGTCGGGGCCGAACGTGAATACGTCGATCTCGCCCTTGACGCCCGGATTCAGGTATTGATAGGGATGGCCCCAGGGGTCGTCGGGCAGGCGGTCCAGGTAGGGGCGCCAGTTGCGCGCGCCTTCGGGGCGCTGCACCAGCGCCCGCAGGCCTTGCGCGGTGGACGGATAGCGGCCGTTGTCCAGCCGGTACAGCTTCAGCGCCTGCATCAGGCCGCTGATGTCCTGCCGCGCGGCCACCTTGCGCGCCTGGTCGGGGCGGTCCAGCACGCGCGGGACGACCAGCGCGGCCAGGATGCCCATGATCACGATGACCACCATGATCTCGATCAGTGTGAAGCCCTGCTGCCGGGCACGCGGGCGCTGGAACTGACGCACGAACTGTCTCCGCTCATTCATGGAAAGCCGGCATGATGCGTCAGCAATATGACAGTAATACTGTCGTCGCCCGTTCACCGCGCCGGCACGATGCCGGCGGGCGGGGCGCCGCGCGCAGGCGCGGCCGCGCGTACGCGGGCGCCGCCGCGATCCAGCTCGATGCCGGTCGCGGACACCCCGGCCAGCGCCAGGCCCGGCGCGATTTCGGCGCCCACCCGGTAGGCGCGGGCCGGGCCGCCGTCCACGCTGAGCACCGCCGACCCCTGCGCGCCGGCCGCGATCAACCCCAGCACCGCGACCTGCGTATCGACCACGCCATCGGTGCCGAACAGCAGCGCGATCTCGCGCGTATCCGAGGCGGGGGCCGACGCCGCCGCCAGCGCCGGCGGCAGGTCGGCCGGCGACGGGGCCAGCAGGATGGCGCTCCACAATCCCACGCCGGCGGCAAGGGCCGCGATGGCCAGCACGCGCACGGCGCGGGGAGCGGAGGGCAGGGCAATCGAGGGGCGCATGCGGAAGAAACGACAACGGTGAGCAAGGGCCCGACCCTACCCGGGCGATGTGACAGCCGTGTGAGCGCCGCGGCTGCGCGGCAAGCTGCCGGGCCGCCGTTAATGATGATGGGCGGGGAAGGGCCGTCAGGCCTGGGGCGGGGCGGCGCTGTCGGCCTGGCCGCGCGAGCGGAACATGGCCAGGCATTGTTCGCAGATCTCGCGCGTGACGTCCTGGCGGGCATGGTCGCGCCGTTCCAGCATGCCGATGCTGCGCGCGGGATGGCCCAGTTCCTCGGGCAGCGGCAGGATCCGCAGGTCGGGGCTGGCCTGCCAGTTCGCGCCGTTCAACAGCGGCAGCAGCGTCACGCCGACTTCCTGCCGCACCAGTTCCACCAGCGTTTCGATCGCGTTCAGTTCCAGGAACTCGCTGACCGGCACGCCCAGGCGGCGCAGCACCCGGTCGATCTGGCGGCCGGTGCGCTGGGTGCGGTCAAAGCGCAGGAACGGGTTGGCCGCCAGTACCGCCTGCGCCGTCTGGCCCGGCGCCGAGGGCGGCGCCACCACTACCAGCGGCTCGTCGTATAGCGGCGTCCAGCGCGTGCTGGCCATCTTGCGGTGGCTTTCCACCACGAAAGCGGCATCCAGTTCGCCCGCTTCCACCTTGCCGGCCAGTTCGCTGGCCTTGCCGGACAGGACGCGCACGTCCAGCCCCGCATGCTGGCGCTTCAGGCTGGACACCACCTTCGACAGCGTGCCCATGCAAGACACCACGGCGCCGATGGAGACGGCCCCGGCCAGCTTGCCCGGCGCGATGCTCGGCAGCTTCAGGCGGTCGTACAGGTCGACCAGCTGTTTGATATCGGGCAACAGCTCGCGCCCGGCAGCATTCAGAATAGCCAGCCGGCCGCTGCGGTCGAACAGTTCGCGGCCCAGGTCGGCTTCCAGGGCGCGCATCTGGAAACTGATCGCGGCCTGGGTCAGCGCCACTTGTTCGGCGGCTTCCGAGAACGATCCGTGGTGCGCCACCGCCAGGAAACTGCGCAGGAAGCGGATGCTACTCATAAAAAAATTTATTTCGTCAAATCAATTATTCAAATTGATTTAATTAGAACACAAGAGTAATTTCGACTGTCTTTATCCGTCTTTCCTACCTTCGAGCCCTTGCGTCCATGAAAACTTTCGACTGGAACAACCCCTATCCTTCGTTCCGGATCCCGCTGTTCGCCCGCAACGTCGTGTCCACTTCCCATCCGCTGGCCGCGCAGGCCGGCCTGCGCATGCTGCTCAAGGGCGGCAGCGCGGTGGATGCGGCCATCGCCGCCGCGGCCACCATCGTGCTGGTCGAGCCGGTATCCTGCGGTCTGGGCGGCGACTGCTTCGCCATCGTCTGGGACGGCAAGGAACTGCACGGCCTGAACTCCTCCGGCGTGGCGCCGGCCGCCTGGAACGTCGAATACTTCAAGCGCAAGTACGGCACCGGCCCCGACGGCCTGGCCAAGCAGCCCAAGCGCGGCTGGGACGCGGCCACGGTGCCGGGCGTGGTGGCCGGCTGGGCCGCGCTGCACCAGAAGCTGGGCAAGCTGCCGTTTGCCGACCTGTTCGAGCCCGCCATCGAGATCGCCGAGCGCGGCTATGCCGTGCCGCCGGTGGTGGCCCACAAATGGGCGGCCGCCGCCGACGAACTGCGCGACCAGCCCGGCTATGCGCAGGCCTTCCTGCCCAACGGCCGCGCGCCGGCCCCGGGCGAACACTTCCGCATCCCCGATGCCGCCTACACGCTGCGCCGCATCGCCGAAAGCGGCGGACGCGACTTTTACGAAGGCGAGCTGGCCGAGAAAATCGCCGCCTTTAGCAAAGAATGCGGCGGCGCCATGACGCTGGACGACCTGCGCGGCTATCGCCCCGACTGGGTCAAGCCGATTTCCAAGTCGTACCGCGGCTACGAACTGCACGAAATCCCGCCCAACGGGCAGGGCATCGCCGCGCTGATGGCGCTGGGCATCTGCGAACACTTCGACCTGGCCGGCATGCCGGTCGATTCGGTGCAATCGCAGCACGTGCAGATCGAGGCCATGAAGCTGGCCTTCGCCGACCTGTACCGCTACGTGTCCGACCCGCGCACCATGGACGTCACCCCGCAGCAGATGCTGTCCGACGCCTACCTGGAAAGCCGCGCCAAGCTGATCCGCCTGGACCGCGCCACGCACTTCGAGGCGGGCCGCCCGCACGCCGGCGGCACCATCTACCTGACGGCGGCCGACGAAAGCGGCATGATGATCTCGTTCATCCAGTCCAACTACATGGGCTTCGGCTCGGGCGTGGTGGTGCCGGGCACGGGCATCAGCCTGCAGAACCGCGGCGTGGGCTTCTCCATGGATCCGAAATCGCCCAATGTGGTCGACGGCGGCAAGCGCCCGTTCCACACCATCATCCCGGGTTTCCTGACGCGCGGCGGCAAGCCCGTGATGAGCTTCGGCGTCATGGGCGGCGACATGCAGCCGCAGGGCCACCTGCAAACCGTGGTGCGCATGCTCGACTACCACCAGCAGCCCCAGGCGGCCTGCTGCGCCCCGCGCTGGAAGGTCAACCGCGACTTCACGCTGGACATCGAATCCACCATGAACCGCGCCACGGTCGAGGGCTTGCGCAAGCTGGGCCATTCGATGAAATCGGTGGACGACCCCTACATGGATTTCGGCGCCGGCCAATTCATCTGGCGCATGCACGAAAGCGACAACGAACTGGGCTACGTGGCCGCCAGCGACAGCCGCCGCGACGGCCAGGCAGTTGGCTTCTAGGCCGTAACGTGGCATGCTGACCGGCGCCGGGGGCCTGGCGCCGGTACTTCCGACAACACACACATACAAGGGAAAACATCCATGAAGCTCAAGCACTTCAAGCTGGGGTTGTGCGCCGCGCTGCTGGCGGGCGCTTGCGGGGCCGCGCTGGCGCAGGACATGCGCATCGGCCTGCAGGAAGACCCCGACGTCCTCGATCCCCACCGTGCCCGCACGTATGTGGGCCGCATCGTCTTCACGTCGCTGTGCGACAAGCTGGTCGACGTGAACGAGAAGCTGCAGTTCGTGCCGCAGCTGGCCGAATCGTGGTCCTGGAACGACGACAACACCGTGCTGACCTTCAAGCTGCGCGCCGACGCGCTGTTCCACGACGGCAGCAAGTTCGACGCCGCGGCGGCCAAGGCCAACCTCGAGCGCGCCATGACGCTGAAAGACAGCATGCGCAAGGGCGAACTGGCCTCGGTCGCGAAGATCGACACGCCCGATGCCCAGACCCTGGTGCTGACGCTCAAGCAGCCCGACGCCACGCTGCTGGCCTCGCTGTCGGACCGCGCCGGCATGATGCTGTCGCCCAAGATCTTCTCCGACGATACCGCCGCCGTGGGCCGCAAGCCGGTATGCTCGGGCCCGTACAAGTTCGTCGAGCGCGTGCAGAACGACCGTATCGTGCTCGAGAAATTCGACCAGTACTACGACGCCAGGAACTATGCCTTCAAGCGCGTGACGTTCCTGCCGATCCCGGACACCACCGTGCGCCTGTCCAACCTGCGCGCCGGCGGCCTGGACATCCTCGAGCGCATGAACCCGTCCGATGCCCAGCAGGTCAAGAGCGATGCCAGCCTGCAGTTCGCGCCGGTGTCGGGGCTGGGCTACCAGCAGTTCTACTTCAACGTGGCCAACGGCAAGCGCGCCGAGACCAACCCCTTCAAGGACGAGCGCGTGCGCCGCGCGTTCGAGCTGACGCTGGACCGCAACATCATCAATGAAGTGGTCGGCGGCGGCATCTTCGATCCGGCCAACCAGCCGTTCCCGCCCGCCAGCCCCTATCACAGCGACAAGTTCCCCATTCCCGCCCGCGACGTGGCCAAGGCCCGCGCCTTGCTCAAGGAAGCCGGCATGGAACAGGTCAAGGCCGAGCTGGCCTTCGGCAACAACACCACCACGTCGGCCATCGCCGAGATGGTGCAGGCGATGTCGGCCGAAGCCGGCTTCCAGCTGAGCCTGCGGCCCACGGAATACGCGGCGCTGCTCAACGAGGCGCAAAGCGGCAACTTCGAGCTGCTGATGCGCGGCTGGTCCGGCCGGGTCGACCCGGACGGCAACATCTACCAGTTCGTCACCTGCAAGGGCGCGCTGAACGACGGCCGCTACTGCAATGCCGAAGTCGACAAGCTGCTGGCCCAGGCCCGCACCGTGCCCGACGAGGCCAAGCGCAAGGCCATCTACGACCAGGCACAGAAGATCTTGCAGGACGACGCCCAGGCCGTGTACATCTATTACCAGCCCTGGCCCTTCGTGCTGGCCAAGAAGGTCAAGGGCTTCAAGCCTTACCCCGACGGCATGATCCGTCTGAAAGGCGTGACGTTCGCGCAATAGTGCGGGTCGTGTCGCGCGCCTGACCGCCGGGCCGTGCCGCAACGCACGGCCCGCCTGTTTGGCGCACCGCGAATTGCAATCCAGAGTTTCAGGTTCCGCCCATGTTCAAAATTATCCTGCGCCGCGTGCTGGTGGCGATCCCGACACTGATCCTGGTGTCGATGATCGTCTTCATGCTGCAGAAAATCCTGCCCGGCGATCCGGTGCTGACCCTAGCCGGCGAAGAGCGCGACCCCGCCGTGCTCGACTACCTGCGCGACAAATACCGCCTGAACGACCCGTTGCCGGTGCAATACGGCGCCTGGGTCGGCCAGGTGCTGCAGGGCGACCTGGGCAAGTCGCTGCGCACCGACGTGCCGGTCACCCGGCTCATCGCGCAAAAGCTGCCGGTGACCCTGCAGCTGGCGGCCATGGCCATGTTCTTCGCCCTGATCATCGGCGTGCCCATGGGCATCGTGGCCGCGGTGCGCAAGGGCACCGCCACCGAGATGGGGGCCAACGTGGCGGCGCTGTCGGGCATGTCCATTCCCAACTTCTGGCTGGGCATCCTGCTGATCATGCTGGTGTCGGTGAAATGGCGGCTGCTGCCGGCATCGGGCTATGTCTCGCCGGCCGAGGATTTCTGGATGTCGATGAAGACCATGCTGATGCCGGCGCTGGTGCTGTCCACGGCCATCGCCGCCTACCTGATGCGGCACACCCGTTCGGCCATGCTGGAGGCCCTCAGCGCCGACTACGTGCGCACCGCGCGCGCCAAGGGCGTGTCGCCGCGCCGCGTGGTGCTGCGCCACGCGCTGCGCAACGCGCTGATGCCCATCGTGACCCTGGTCACGCTGCTGTTCGGCGAACTGCTGGCCGGCGCCGTCCTGACCGAGCAGGTGTTCACCATCCCGGGCTTCGGCAAGCTGATCGTCGACGCGGTCTTCACCCGCGACTATGCCGTGGTGCAGGGCGTGGTGCTGTGCGTGGCGGTGGGCTTCATCGTCATGAACCTGCTGGCCGACATCCTGTACATCCTGGTCAACCCCCGCCTGAGGCACGCATGAGCGCACATTCCGCAACGGCCGCAGCCGTCACGCCGCCCCGCAGCCGCAATCGCGCCTGGGGCAAGTTCAAACGCAACCGCGTCGCCCTGCTGGGCGCGGCCATCGTGCTGGCCGTGGTGATCCTGGCGCTGTTCGCGCCGATGCTGGCCACGCACGACCCGCTGCAAACCAGCTTCATGTCGATCCGCAAGGCGCCGTCGGCCGCCTTCTGGCTGGGCTCCGACGAACTGGGCCGCGACATCTACAGCCGCATGCTGTACGGCGCGCGCGCCTCGCTGATGGCCGGCCTGGTGTCGGTGGTGATCGCGCTGATCGTGGGCGTGCCGTTCGGCCTGGTGTCGGGGTATTTCGGCGGCTGGATCGACAGCGTGATCTCGCGCTGCACCGAGGCGCTGCTGGCCATCCCGTTCCTGATCCTGGCCATCGCGCTGGCGGCCTTCCTGGGGCCCAGCCTGACCAACGCCATGATCGCCATCGGCGTGTCGGCCGCGCCCAAGTTCATCCGGCTGGCGCGCGGCCAGGTGCTGGCGGTGAAAAACGAAGACTACGTGCAAAGCTCGCGGGCGCTGGGGGCGTCGGACACGCGCATTATCGTGCGCCACATCCTGCCCAACATCATGCCGCCGCTGATCGTGCAGGCCACCATCACCATCGCCACCGCCATCATCGCCGAGGCCAGCCTGTCGTTCCTGGGGCTGGGCCTGCAGCCGCCCAACCCGTCGTGGGGCTCGATGCTGAACACCGCCAAGAACTTCATGACCCAGGCGCCCTGGATGTCGATCTTCCCCGGCTCGGCGATTTTCCTGGCGGTGCTGGGCTTCAACCTGCTGGGCGACGGCCTGCGCGACGCGCTCGACCCCAGGCAAGAGAAATGAACGCAATGACTAGCATGGATGCCAAGAGGGTCGTTCAGGTCGAGGGCCTGACGGTACGTTTCAACACCCCCGAACGCGTGGTCGAGGCCGTGCGCGACGTGTCGTTCCACGTCGACCGCGGCGAGACGCTGGCCATCGTCGGCGAATCGGGCTCGGGCAAGTCGGTGACCTCGCTGGCGCTGATGCGCCTGGTGGAATACGGCGGCGGGCGCATCGTGCACGGCGACATGCGGCTGCGCCGGCGCAACGGCGAAGTCCTGGACCTGGCGCATGCCGGCGAGCACGTGCTGCAGCGCGTGCGCGGCGCCGACGTGGCCATGATCTTCCAGGAACCCATGACCTCGCTGAACCCCAGCTTCACGGCGGGCTCGCAGATCGCCGAGGCGCTGCAGCTGCACCAGGGGCTGGACGCGGCGGCGGCGCGGGCCGAGACCCTGCGCATGCTCGAGCGCGTGCGCATCCCCGAGGCGCGCGCCATTCTCGACCGCTACCCGCACCAGCTGTCGGGCGGCATGCGCCAGCGGGTGATGATCGCGATGGCGCTGTCGTGCAAGCCGCAATTGCTGATCGCCGACGAGCCCACCACGGCGCTGGACGTCACCATCCAGGCGCAGATCCTGCAGCTGATCCGCCAGCTGCAGGAAGAAATGGACATGGGCGTGATCTTCATCACGCACGACATGG
>Ga0182737_1000731_pt1 | contig 40545 bp, 40 predicted proteins | sample eDN5th30CBELigOP_FD_128878 | JGI IMG/M metagenome (GOLD analysis project Ga0182737, IMG submission 128878) | Enriched Organic Plus compost microbial communities from Emeryville, California, USA - eDNA 5th pass 30_C BE-Lig OP (version 2) (version 2) ... | reverse complement strand
TGATCAGCGGGTCCGCGCGGGGCATGCTGACCGCCGAACGGACGGCGTTGAACTTCCTGTGCCACCTGAGCGGGGTGGCCACGGCCACGGCGTCGATTGCCGACGCCATCCGTCCCTATGGCGCCAAGGTGACGTGCACCCGCAAGACGCTGCCGGGCCTGCGCGCCGTGCAAAAGTACGCGGTGCGGGTGGGCGGCGGCAGCAACCACCGGTATGGGCTGGACGATGCCGTGCTGATCAAGGACAACCACGTGGCCGTGGCGGGCGGCGTGCGCCAGGCGGTACAGCGCGCCCGTGCCGGTATCGGCCACATGGTCAAGATCGAGCTGGAAGTGGATACCCTGGAACAGCTGGACGAGGCGCTGGAGATCGGCGTGGACGTGGTGCTGCTGGACAACATGGACCCGCCCACCCTGCGCGAGGCGGTGCGGCGTGTGAACGGCCGGGCCGTGACCGAGGCGTCGGGCGGCATCACGCCCGCTACCGCGCCCGAGGTGGCGGCTACGGGGGTGGACCTGATCGCGATAGGCTGGCTGACGCACAGCGCCCGCGTGCTGGACATCGGGCTGGATAGCTGAGGTGGGGCGGCGCCAGACACCCTTCGGGGTGCCGGACACCGGGTGACGTCATGCCGGCGTCCTGACCTGCGCTTCCAGCTGGGTTTTCAGGTCGGGGGCCAGTTTCAGCTGGCGGGCCAGTTCGTCCAGGTAGGCGCGTTCCATGTAGCTTTCTTCATCCACCACCAGCAAGCTGGCCAGGTACATTTCGGCGGCCATTTCGGGGCTTTGGGCAGCCGCGGCGACGGCGGACGGGTCCAGCGGGCGGGCCAGCTCGGCTTCGAGCCAGCGGCGGTCGGTGGCGTCGCCCAGCTTGCCCAGTTCGGTTTCCAGCAACTGGCGTTCTTCGGGGCCGATGTGGCCGTCGGCCTTGGCCGCGCCGATCATGGCGACCAGGACCGCGTTGCTGTGCTGTTCGGCCTGCGCGGGCGGCAGGCGGTCGAGCGTCTGGGGGGCGTGCTCGGGCGGCTGGGCCTGCTTGCGCTGCCAGTCGCCGTAGGCGCGGTAGGCCAGGGCGCCCAGCGCGGCCATGCCGCCGTACATGGCGACCTTGCCGCCGATCTTGCGGGCTTTCTTGCTGCCCATCAGCAGGCCCAGCGCCCCGGCGCCCAGGGCGCCGCCGCCCAGCCCGGTCAGGAAGGACGAGGCGTTGCCCCCGGAAGCGGCCGACTGCACGCGGGTGCTGGCGTCGCGGGCCAGGCCCTGGCCGGATTGCAGAAGTTGATCGAGTAGCTGGCGGGCGCTCATGGAAGGGCTCCTGTCGGAAAAATGCGGAACTCGGTCAGACCGCCGCCGGCGTCAAGAGTTCAGTTTCCCGTCAGCCACCCGGGCCGGCCCGGAAATGCTACAAAGGGCGGGGCGGCCCGCCGGGCCGCGCTGCCGGAGACCGCCGATGACCATCCGCGTACGCCAGAATGCCCCCCGAACCCTGCAATTCACCGCCACCGCCGAGGGCCACGCGCTGCCGCTGGCCATGCCGCAGCCGCAGGGCGAAGGCCCCGATCCGCACGATTATTTCGACACCGCGCTGGGCGGCTGCAAGGCCCTGACGGTGATGTGGTACGCCCAGCGCAAGGAAATCCCGCTGGAATCGGTGGACGTGGATGTGGTGCGCGATGCCGGCGAAGAGCGCAAGGGCATCTACCGCCTGACCGCCAAGCTGACGCTGCACGGCGAACTGAGCGATGCGCAGATCGACGAATTGTTCGCCGTGGCCGAGAAATGCCCGGTGCACAAGCTGATGACCGCGGTCGACGTGCAGGTGTCGACCCTGGTGGTGCGGCCCGCGTAGCGGGGCGGCCCGGCCGCCTCGCCCCGGGCAGGCCGGTTTATTCCATGCCGGGCGTGACGGTCGAGAAGCCCGCGTCGACGTGGGTGATTTCGCCCGTGATGCCGGCGGCCAGGTCCGACAGCAGGAAGGCCGCGACGTTGCCGACTTCTTCGATGGTGACGTTGCGGCGCAGCGGGGCGTGGGTCTCGACGAATTTCAGGATCACCGAGAAATCCTTGATGCCGCTGGCGGCCAGGGTCTTGATGGGGCCGGCCGAGATGCCGTTGGCGCGGATGCCGCGCGGGCCCAGCGCCGAGGCCAGGTAGCGCACGCTGGCTTCCAGCGAGGCCTTGGCCAGGCCCATGGTGTTGTAGTTGGGCACCACGCGTTCGGCGCCCAGGTAGGTCAGCGTCAGCACCGACGACTGGCGGCCTTCCATCAGGGGCAGGGCCGCCTTGGCCATGGCGGGGAAGCTGTAGGCCGAGATATCGTGGGCAATGCGGAAGTTCTCGCGCGACAGGCCGTCCAGGAAGGTGCCGGCAATGGCTTCGCGCGGCGCGAAACCGATGGAATGCACCAGGCCGTCCAGGCCGTCCCAGCGCTGGCCCAGTTCGGCGAAGGCGGTTTCGATCTGGCTGTCTTCGGCGACGTCACAGGGCAGCACGATGTCGCTGCCGAATTCGGCGGCGAATTCGCTGACGCGGTCTTTGAAGCGGTCGCCCACATAGGTGAAGGCCAGTTCGGCGCCTTGCTGGTGGCAGGCTTGCGCGATGCCGTAGGCGATGGAACGGTTGGAAAGCACCCCGGTGACCAGGATGCGCTTGCCGGCGAGAAAGCCCATGTGTCGTGTCCTTAGAATTCCGTGCGGAAGGCCGCTATTTTAGAGGGTATCGGGCGCATGCCGGGCGGCGGCCGGACGCCCGCGCCGCTAACCCCGGGCGCCGGTGCCCGGCACGCGCAGTTGCGAGCCGATTTTCAGGTTGTTGCCCTTTAGGTTATTGAGCGCGCGCAAGGTGTCCACCGACGTGCCGTAGCGCTTGGCCAGGCCGAACAGCGTGTCGCCGGCGCGGACCTTGTGGGTGCGCACATTGGGGCGGCGGCTGTTGCGGGTGACGGGCGTGGCGCGCGACGGCGCGGCGTCCAGGGCGCCGGGGGGCGTTTCCAGCGAGGCCAGCTGCACGCCGGCCTGGCCGCCGCCGCCGGGCACCAGCAGGGTGCTGCCGCTGGCCACTTTGCGGCGGCTGGAGATATCGTTGGCGCGCCGCAATGCCGCTTCGGATACGCCGAAGCGCTTGGCGATGGCAGCGTACGATTCGCCGCGGCGCGGCTTGTACACCTTCCAGGAGCTCAGGTCGCCCTTGTAGGCCAGCAGGTTGGCGTTGAAGGTCTCGACGCGGTCGGTGGGCAGCAGCAGGGTGGGCTGGTGCTCGCCGCGGATCAGCGGGCGGTTGAACGAGGGGTTCAGCGCCTTGAATTCTTCCAGCGGCATTTCGGCCAGCCGGGCCGCGACTTCCAGGTCGATGTCGCGGTTCTTGCGCACCATGGCGAAATACGGCGAATTTTCCACGGGCGGCAGCACTACCGCGTATTTGCGCGGATTGGCGATGATGTTCTTGATGGCCTGCAGCTTGGGGACGTAGTTGCGGGTTTCCTCGGGCATGTCCAGCGACAGGTAGTCCGAGGGCAGGTTGGCGTTCTCGTTCTTGGCGATGGCCCGCTGCACCGACCCTTCGCCCCAGTTGTACGAGGCCAGCGCCAGGTACCAGTCGCCCTGCATCTCGAACAGCTTTTCCAGGTAGTCGAGCGCGGCGTAGGTGGACGCGATGGGGTCGCGGCGCTCGTCGCGCCACCAGTCCTGCTTCAGGTTGAAGTACTGGCCGGTGGTCGGCACGAACTGCCACAGGCCCGAGGCTTGCGAGCGCGACAGGGCGGTGGGGTTGTAGGCGCTTTCGACGAAGGGCAGCAGGGCCAGTTCGGTGGGCAGCCCGCGGCGGTTGATTTCGTCGACGATGAAGTACAGGTACTTGCCGGCCCGTTCGGCCATGCGCTGCACCGATTCGGGGTGGGCCGCGTAGTAGTCGGTCCATTCCTGGGCCAGCTCGGTGTTCAGGTTGGGGATGGCGAAGCCGCGGCGGATGCGGTCCCAGGCATCCACGGGCGGGTTGGTGAGGTCGACGGTGCGGGAAGTATCCTTGGCGACGTACTGCTGCTTGTTGGTGTCGGGTGCCTGGGAAGCCTGGCGCGGCGTGCCGGCGCAGCCGGCGAGGAGGGCAACAACAAGGGGTAGCAGGAGTCTTAGCAGGGTCATCGGCGGGTTGTCACTTGAAGTCGTTCTTCCATTCGCGCAGGGCTGCAAACACGGCCACGGGCGTGTCCAGGACACGTCCGGCCTGAAGCGCAGCAGCCTGGGCGACATCGGCTTGCCGGGTGCGCAGGAACGGATTGGTGTCCTGCTCCAGTGCCAGGGTGGACGGCAGGGTCGGACAGCCTTGTTCGCGCAACTGCCGGGCCCGCTGGTACCACTGTTGCAGGGTGCGGTTGGCGGGTTCGACCGCCATGGCCCAGCGCAAGTTCGCTAGAGTGTACTCGTGCGCGCAGCAAACCTGTGTATCGGCCGGTAAGGCGGCGAATTTTTCCAGGGAATCGTGCATCTGGGCGGGCGTGCCCTCGAACAGCCGGCCGCAGCCGCCGGCGAACAGCGTATCGCCGCAGAACAGCAGCGGCGCCTGGCCCGCGGCGCGGCCGTGGTAGGCGATGTGGCCGGCGGTGTGGCCGGGCACGTCCAGCACCGAGAGGTCCAGATCCAGCTCGGGCAGGGCTACCCGGTCGCCCTCGGCCAGGCGCACGTCGCAGTGGGGCAGGCGCTCGTGCGCGGGGCCGTACACCGTGGCCGGCGCGTGGCGCAGCAGTTCCAGCACGCCGCCGACGTGGTCGCCATGGTGATGGGTGAGTAGAATGGCGCGCAGCCGCAGCCCGCGCTGCGCCAGCAGGTCCAGCACCGGGCCGGCTTCGCCGGGGTCCACCACCGCGGCCTGGTCGCCGCGTACGATGGCCCATATATAGTTGTCGGAAAACGCGGGCAGCGGCAGGACGGCGCCGTTGCCGCCAGGGGCGGGTATGGCTTGCATCATTTCAGGAACATCGACGTGACCGAGGAAACTCCGCCGATTGTAGAACTGGCCGAATGGTTCCAGACAGCGCCGGGCGAATATGTCCTGGCGTGGGAACGCGCGCAGTTCGACGCCATGGTGGCGGATGTCTTCGGATATTACGCCTGGCAGGTCGGCCTGGCCGACATCGACCTGCTGCGCGCCAACCGCATGCCGTTCAAGGGCTGGGTGGGGTCGCAGATGCCCACCCCCGGGCAGGCGGCGTCCTGGCAGGGCTGCGTGGTGGCCCGCCCGGATGCCCTGCCGTTCGAGTCGCAAAGCCTGGACTTGCTGGTGCTGCCGCACGCCTTCGAGTGCACCGACGCCCCGCACGACGTCCTGCGCGAGGCCGAACGGGTGCTGGTGCCCGAAGGGCGGCTGGTGATCTCGGGCTTCAACCCCTGGAGCCTCTGGGGCGCGCGCAACCGCATGCCCGGCATGGAGCCCTGGCTGCCACATCCGCCCTCGGCTCAGGTATCCTTGCCACGCCTGAAAGACTGGCTGAAGCTGCTGTCGTTCGATGTCGAACCGGGCCGCTTCGGCTGCTATACGCCGGCCTGCCGCACCGAAAAGTGGCTGCGGCGCTGGCACTTCATGGAAGCCTATGGCCGGCGCTGGTGGGCGCTGGGCGGGGCGGTGTATATCGTGTCGGCGGTCAAGCGCGTGGCCAGCATGCGGCTGATCGGGCCGGCCTGGAAAACCTCGCGGCGCAAGCGCGCCCGCGCGGCCTCGGTGGCCGTGAACCGGCAGGCCGGGGCCGGCAAACCCTGAAAGGCCCGGGCCGGGCGCGCCGGCCGGCCTGTTTCACAGTAGGAATCGATGCAGACCAATCAACAAGAAGACGGCCAACAGGTCGAAATGTGGACCGACGGCGCCTGCAAGGGCAATCCGGGGCCGGGCGGCTGGGGGGTGCTGATGCGCGCCGGCGCCCACGAGAAAACCCTGTACGGGGGCGAGCCCGGCACCACCAACAACCGCATGGAGCTGCTGGCCGTGATCGAGGGCCTGCGCACGCTGAAGCGCCCCTGCCGGGTGCTGATCCACACCGATTCGCAGTACGTCATGAAGGGCATGACGGAATGGCTGGCCAACTGGAAGCGGCGGGGCTGGCTGACGGCCGACAAGAAGCCGGTGAAGAACGCCGAGCTGTGGCAGGCGCTGGACGAGCAGGTGGCGCGCCACCAGGTGGCCTGGCGCTGGGTGCGGGGCCACGCCGGCGACCCCGGCAACGAGCGCGCCGACGCCCTGGCCAACCAGGGCGCGGCCAGCGTGCGCAAGGGCTGAAGCCGGCGCGGGCGTATCGGGGTATACCCTGGATTCGGCCCCGCGCCACCCCCAGGTTTCGCCGGATTGTGCCAGTATGTAAAAGCTGGTGCTAAAGTGCCATGCCTTGATTCCTATGCGTCCCGGCTCGCCGCTGGCGGCCGGGCGTTCTTTCGCACCGCGATCATTGCGCATGAAAAAAGCTGTATTGCTGGCCGCCGCCGCGGCCGGGCTCGCCGCGGGCGCGGCCCTGGGGTTCTGGGGGCCGCGCTGGTTCGCCGCGCCCGGCGGTGAACCCGCCGCCACCGCCGCCGCGCCGGCCGGCAAGGCACCCGAGGCCATCCGGGTGGAAGTCGCCAGCGTGCAGCAACTGACCTTCACCCGCGGCATTTCGGCCGTGGGCAGCCTGCGTTCCGACGAATCGGTGGTGCTGCGCCCCGAGGTGGCCGGCCGCATCCAGCACATCGACTTCCAGGAAGGCCAGCCGGTGCAGCGCGGGCAGGCCCTGATCCGCCTGGACGATTCGGTGCCGCGGGCCGAGCTCGACCAGGCGCGCGCCAACCTGGCGCTGGCGCAAAGCCACTACCGGCGCGCCGTCGACCTGCAGGGCCGCGGCTTTGTCAGCCAGCAGGCGCGCGACGAGGCCGGCAGCAACCTGAAGGTGCAGCAGGCGGCCGCCGCGCTGGCCCAGGCGCGGCTGGACAAGATGACCATCCGCGCCCCGTTCGCCGGCATCGTGGGCCTGCGCAGCGTGTCGGTGGGCGACTACGTCGACCAGGGCCAGGACCTGGCCCCGCTCGAGGCCATCGACCCCCTGAAGGTCGATTTCCGCGTGCCCGAGATGTATTTCAACAAGGTCAAGGTCGGGCAGGCGCTGACGGTCAGGCTGGATGCCATGCCGGGCGAAACGCGCGAGGGCCAGGTGTACGCCGTCAGCCCGCTGGTGGATGCGGGCGGGCGCTCGATCCTGCTGCGCGCCGTCGTGCCCAATGCCGACGCCCGCCTGCGGCCGGGCATGTTCGCGCGGGTGCAGCTGCTGTTCGGCGCCGACCGCGTGCTGGCCGTGCCCGAGGCGGCGCTGGCGCCGTCGGGCCAGGCGCAATACGTCTTCAATGTGCGCGACGGGCGGGCCCACCGCGCCGAGGTCACGCTGGGCGAGCGGCGCGACGGCAAGGTCGAGATCCTGACCGGCGTGGCCGCCGGCGACCAGGTGGTGGTGGCCGGCTTCCAGCGCCTGACCGACGGGGCGCCCGTGGACGTGGTGCCGGCCGCGGCCAGCGCCCCGGCCCGGGCGGAACGATCATGATCCTGTCCGAGGTCTGCATCAAGCGGCCGGTGTTCGCATCGGTGCTGTCGCTGATCATCGTGCTGGTGGGCCTGATTTCGTATTCGCGCCTGACGGTGCGCGAATATCCCAACATCGACGAGCCCATCGTCTCGGTCAACACCACTTACAAGGGCGCCTCGCCCGAGGTGATCGAGTCGCAGGTCACCAAGCCGCTGGAAGACCAGCTGGCCGGCATCGAGGGCGTGAACGTCATGACCTCGCGCAGCCGCACCGAGCGCAGCCAGATCAACATCAAGTTCGACCTGTCGCGCGACCCGGACGCGGCGGCGGCCGAAGTGCGCGACAAAGTCTCGCGGGCGCGCCGCTACCTGCCCGACGAGATCGACGAGCCCATCATCGGCAAGGTCGAGGCCGATGCGCTGCCGATCATCTACATTGCCGTCGAATCCGGCGCGCTGTCGGCCATCCAGACCTCGGACTACATCAACCGCTACATCAAGACCCGGCTGTCGGTGCTGCCCGGCGCGGCCGAAGTGCGCGTGTACGGCGAACGGCTGCCGTCCATGCGCATCTACGTCGACCGCGACAAGCTGGCGGCCTACAGCCTGACGGTGCAGGACGTCGAGACCGCGCTGGCCAGCCAGAACGTGGAAATCCCGGCCGGCCGCATCGAATCGCGCGACCGCGAATTCTCGGTGGTGTCGTCCACCGACCTGCAGACGCCGGCGCAGTTCGCCGACATCGTGGTGGCCAACGTCAAGGGCTATCCGGTGCGCCTGGGCGACGTGGCCAAGGTCGAGATCGGCGCGGCCGACGACCGCATCCTGTCGCGCTTCAACGGCCGGCCCGCCATCAACATCGGCCTGACGCGGCAGTCCACCGCCAACCCGCTGGACCTGTCCAAGGCCGTGCGCGCCGAGGTCGCGCAATTGAACGAGACCCTGCCGGCCGGCATGAAGCTGAACATCGCCTACGACTCGTCGGTGTTCATCGAGCGTTCCATCGATTCGGTGTTCCACACCATCGGCGAGGCCATCGTGCTGGTGGTGCTGGTGATTTTCTTCTTCCTGCGCAACCTGCGGGCCAGCATTATTCCCATCGTCACCATTCCGGTGTCGCTGGTCGGCGCCTGCGGGCTGATGTACCTGTTCGGCTTCTCGGTCAATACCCTGACGCTGCTGGCCATGGTGCTGGCCATCGGCCTGGTGGTGGACGATGCCATCGTGGTGCTGGAAAATATTTTCCGCCACATCGAAGAGGGCATGCCGCGCCGCCAGGCGGCCTTCCAGGGGTCCAAGGAAATCGGCTTCGCCGTGGTGGCCATGACGCTGACGCTGGTCACCGTGTATGCGCCGCTGGCGTTCGCCACCGGGCGCACCGGCCGGCTGTTCATCGAATTCGCGCTGACGCTGGCCGGGGCCGTGCTGGTGTCCGGCTTCGTGGCCCTGACGCTGACGCCCATGATGTGCTCGGTGCTGTTGCGCCACGAGCCGCGCCACAGCCGCTGGTACAACCTGGTGGAAGGCTGGCTGGAAGGCCTGGCGCGCGGCTACCGGCGCGCCCTGCAGGTATCGCTGCGCCATCGGGCGGTGGTGGTGGTCGTGGGGCTGCTGGTGGCGGGCGCCAGCGGCGTGCTGTTCTCGGTGGTCAAGAGCGAACTGGCGCCCATCGAAGACCGCGGCGTCATCTTCGGCACGGTCAGCTCGCCCGAAGGGGCCACGCTGAACTACACGCTGGAAAGCATGCTCGACATCGAGCACTACTACAGCCAGATTCCCGAGGCCGAGGCCTACCAGGTGTCGGTGGGCTATCCCACGGTCAGCGACGCCACGGCCATCCTGCGCCTGAAGCCCTGGGAAGAGCGCGAACGCCGGCAACAGGACATCGCCCGCGAACTGCAGCCCAAGTTCGCCGCGCTGCCGGGGGTGAAGGCCTTCCCCACCAACCCGCCGTCGCTGGGCCAGTCGGCCCGGTCCAAGCCGGTGGAGTTCGTCATCATGAGCCAGGCCTCGTACCCCGAGCTGGCCAAGATGGTCAACGTGTTCCTGGATGCGCTGCGTCCGTATCCGGGCCTGCAGAACCTGGATACCGACCTGCGCCTGAATACGCCCGAGCTGCGCGTGCAGGTCGATCGCGACAAGATGGCCGACGTGGGCGCCGGCGTGGACGTGGTGGGCCGCACCCTGGAATCGATGCTGGGCGGGCGCCAGGTCACGCGCTTCAAAGACCAGGGCGAACAATACGACGTGATCGTGCAGGTGCTGCCGCGCGACCGCGCCAACCCGGCCGATATCTCGGGCATCTACGTGCGCACGCGCGACGGCGGCATGGTGCAGCTGGACAACCTGCTGTCGGTGCACGAAAGCGTGTCGCCGCAGTCGCTCAACCACTTCAACCGCCTGCGCGCGGTCAAGGTCGAGGCCGCGGTGGCGCCCGGCTACGCGCTGGGCGAGGTGCTGGACCACATGCACGACGTGGCGCGCCGCGTGCTGCCCCACACGGTGGTCACCGACCTGGACGGCCAGGCGCGCGAGTTCCGCGACTCGTCGGGCAGCATCTACCTGGTGTTCGCCATGGCGCTGGCCTTCATCTACCTGGTGATGGCCGCGCAGTTCGAGAGCTGGCGCAACCCGTTCATTATCATGCTGTCGGTGCCGCTGTCCATGACGGGGGCGCTGCTGGCGCTGTGGCTCAGCGGGGGCACGTTGTCCATCTACAGCCAGATCGGCCTGATCACGCTGGTGGGGCTGATCACCAAGCACGGCATCCTGATCGTCGAATTCGCCAACCAGCTGCGCGACCAGGGCCACGAACTGCTCGAGGCGGTGGTCGAGGCCAGCGTGCTGCGGCTGCGCCCGATCCTGATGACCACCGGGGCCATGGTGCTGGGCACGCTGCCCCTGGCCGTGTCCCAGGGCGCCGGCGCGGAATCGCGCCAGCAGATCGGCTGGGTGCTGGTGGGCGGCCTGATGCTGGGTACACTATTGACTTTGTTCGTGGTGCCGGTGGCCTACACGCTGATCGCGGCGGTGCGCCGCAAGCCGGGCCACGCCGCTCCGGCCGCCGCCCATGGCGCGCCCGAGGGCACGCCACCCGCCACTTCCTAGCCAGCCATGCGCCAAATCATTTTCGATACCGAAACCACCGGACTGGACCCCGCGCAGGGCCACCGCATCGTTGAAATCGGTTGCGTCGAGATCGTCAACCGGGCAGTTACCGGCAACAACCTGCACATCTACCTGAACCCCGACCGCGACAGCGACCCCGAGGCGCTGGCGGTGCACGGCCTGACCACCGAGTTCCTGGCCGACAAGCCGCGCTTCGCCGACGTTGCCGCGCAGTTCCTGGAATTCATCCAGGGCGCCGAGATCATCGCCCACAACGCGGCCTTCGACGTGAAATTCTTCAACGCCGAACTGGCCCGCGCCGGCCATCGCCAGATCTCGGAGTATTGCGCCCAGATCACCGATTCGCTGCTGCACGCCCGCACCCTGTACCCGGGCAAGCGCAATTCGCTGGACGCGCTGTGCGACCGCCACGGCATTTCCAACGCGCACCGTACTCTGCACGGGGCCTTGCTCGACTCGCAATTGCTGGCCGAAGTCTGGCTGGCCATGACGCGCGGCCAGGATGCCCTGCTGATCGAAGTGGACGACGGCGGCCAGGCCGGCGGGGCGGGCGTATCGCTGGGCGCGTTCGACAGTTCGGTGTTGCCGGTGCTGACCGCCTCGGCCGAAGAACTGGCCGAACACGAGGCATACCTGGCCAGCCTGGATAAATCCGTGGGCGGCGCCTGCGTCTGGCGTGCGCTGGACGCCCCGGTGCCGCAGGCCTGAGGGCGGGCAGGGCGCGATTTACCGGCCGGTTTGCGCGGCCCCGTTTTTGTATGCTAGAATTTCGCCTCTTTGGGTGGTTAGCTCAGTGGTAGAGCACTGCCTTCACACGGCAGGGGTCACAAGTTCGAAACTTGTACCACCCACCAGGTATCCAAAGAAAAATGCCGGCTAACCGCCGGCATTTTTCGTTTCTGATTCCGGCGCCCAGGTGTGCCCTACGGTCGGTGCCCATACGGCGCCCGTGCACTGCCACGCTAGCGCGCCTGCTGGCCCAGGGCGCGCACCATGTACCGGGCGCCGGCGCCGTACTGCGCCAGCTTGGCCCGCAACCCGGCCGTGGCCGTTACCGACTGGTATCCCAGCCGTTCCCAGTAGCCCACCGCCGACCGCAGCGCCACCAGGCTGGTGTGGCGCAAGCCCTGGCGCCGGGCCACTTGCAGCCCGCCGTGCAGCAGGGCCTGCGCGATGCCCAGGCCCTGAGCGGCCGGCAGGACGGCGCAATCGTGCACGAACCAGCTGTCGGCGTCGTCCGGCAAGGCCTGCAGCGGCGTGTCCAGCGCGGGCGGGCGGTCGGCCAGCCAGGGGTAGGCCACCAGGTAGCCCAGCAGGCCGGCGCCGCTTTCGGCCACCAGGCAGGTGCCCGGCGAGATTCGCAGGCGGTTCAGGAACAGGGCGGGGCTTTCCAGAATGGCGGCGGGATACACGCTGGCCTGGATGCGCAATACCGGCTCGACGTCATCCGGCCGCATGGGCCGCACGCGATGGCGTTCGGTCATGAGAACTCCTTGGGTGACGGGGCTGATTGTATCGGCCTTGCCCCGCCGGCCGGGCCGGGCAGTGGGCCAGCCCCGCCCGTTCAACGAAAATTCGACATGCGGCTGCGCATACTGGGCGCTCTTGTCCACACAAGTGCCCTTTTTATGCCCATCGAGTTTCGTTCGGAAGCGCCGGCGCCCGCCTTGCCGCCTTCCCAGGCCGCCGTGCCGCTACGGGTGGCGGCCGCCGGCCCCGGCACATTCGGCGACACGCGCATCAGCTGCGTGATTCCCTGCCTGAATGAATGCGACAACCTGCGCCTGCTGCTGCCCGCCTTGCGCGCCCAACTGGAGGCGCTGTCTTCGCAGTGGGAAATCATCGTCGTCGACGATGGCAGTACCGATGCCACCCCCGGATTGATGGCCGAATGGACCGCGCTGGACGGCATCCGCTATATCCAGCTGTCGCGCAATTTCGGCAAGGAAGCGGCGTTGTCGGCCGGCTTCGAGGCCGCCGACGGCGACGCGGTGATCTGCCTGGACGCCGACCTGCAGCATCCGCCCGCGCTGCTGGGCGCCATGCTGGAACGCTGGCGCGCCGGGGCCGAAATGGTGTACGCGGTGCGCGCGCACCGCGACGACGAATCCTGGTTCAAGCGCGCCGGCGCGCGCGCGTTCTACCGCCTGCTCAGCGGGGCGCACGGCGTGCAAGTGCCGCCGCACGCGGGCGATTTCCGCCTGATGGACCGCCGCGTCGTCGATGTGCTGATCGCCTTGCCCGAACGCACGCGCTTCATGAAAGGGCTGTACGCCTGGGTCGGTTTCCGGGCCGAGGCGCTGCCGTACACGCCCGATGCCCGCATGCACGGCGCCAGCCGGTATGGCGCCTGGCGCCTGCTGCGCCTGGCGTTGGCCGGGCTGACCGCCTTCACCACCTGGCCGCTGCGCATGGTCAGCCTGGTAGGGTGCGCGTTTTCGCTGATGGCCTTTGCCTACGGCGGTTACCTGGTGCTGGCGTATCTGCTCAACGGCAACCAGGTGTCGGGGTGGACCACCATCGTGACGGCGCTGCTGTTTTTCGCCGGCGTCAACCTGATTTCGCTGGGCGTGGTGGGCGAGTATGTCGCCCGTATCTTCGACGAGGTCAAGGGGCGGCCGCTGTTCGTGGCGCGCCAGCGGCGCGGCCGGGCCCGGCGCGCCAGCGCCAGCGTCAATGCCGGGCGGGCACGATAATGGGCGCGCCGGATCGCCGCGCGGCGTCCTCCTGGACGCCCGCCGCCGGCTGGCTGCTGCTGGCCGCGGGCTGCTGGCTGGGCTGGCTGGCCTGGGCGCGCCCGCTGACGCTGCCCGACGAGGGCCGCTACGCGGGCGTCGCGTGGGAAATGCTGCGCAGCGGCTCGCACGCGGTGCCGCTGCTCGACGGCATGCCGTACTTTCACAAGCCGCCGCTGTACTACTGGCTGGCGGAACTGTGCTTCCAGCTATTCGGCGTGAACGAGTGGGCCGCGCGCCTGCCGTCGTGGCTGGCCGCCTGGGGCGCGCTGGCCGCGCTGTACGGCTTCGTGCGGCGCTACCGAGACGCCGCCACGGCCACCCTGGCCGCCGTCATCCTGGGCACGATGCCGTTCTATTACGGCGGCGCGCAGTTCGCCAACACCGACATGCTGGTGGCCGGCCTGGTATCGGTGTGCGTGCTGGCCGGTGCCGACGCCGTGCTCAGCGCGCAAGCCGGGCGCCCGTATCGGATGATGTCGCTGGCCGCGGCGGCGCTGGCCGGCCTGGCGGTGCTGGCCAAGGGCCTGATCGGCCTGGTGTTGCCGGGCGCCGCGCTGTGCCTGTGGCTGCTGCTCACGCGCCGTTGGCGCGGTTATCTGGTGTTGCTGTGGCCGCCCGCGCTGGCGGTGTTCGCGCTGGTGGCGGTGCCCTGGTTCTGGCTGATGCAGCAGCGCTTCCCGGGCTTTTTCCACTACTTCTTCGTGTACCAGCATTTCGAGCGGTTCGCGCAGTCGGGCTTCAACAATATGCAGCCCTTCTGGTTCTACCTGCCGGTGGTGGTGGGCCTGGCGCTGCCCTGGTCGCTATGGGGCGGCGGCGCCCTGCGCAAGGCGTTCTGGACAGCCGCCGATCCGGGCGGCCTGCGCTGCCTGATGGCAGTGTGGGCGGTGGTGGTGCTGGGCTTCTTTTCCATTCCCAGTTCCAAGCTGATCGGCTATATCGTGCCGGCCCTGCCGCCGCTGGCCGTGCTGCTGGCCGAAGTGGTGCGGGGCGCCCTGGGGCAGGCCGAGCCCGGCCGTTCGCGCCGCCTGGTGGCGGGCTGCGCGATCGCGTCGGCCGTGCTTTGCATCCTGCTGGTGGCCGTATTCGCCGCCAACCCGCGCCGCAGCGCCCGGCCGCTGGCCAGCCTGATGAAGACCGAAATGCGCGCCGGCGACACCCTGGTGACGCTGCATTCGTATCCGTTCGACCTGGGCTTCTATACGGGGGCGCGCCAGCCCGCCTGGGTGGTGGACGACTGGGCCGACCCGGAAATCCCGCTGCGCGACAACTGGCGCAAGGAACTCTACGACGCCGGCCGCTTCCGCCCGCACGGCGCCCAGCAGTGGCTGGTGCCGCGCGCGCAACTGGCCGCGCGCCTGTGCGCCACGCCGGCGGGCAGCCGGTTCTGGGTATGGGGCGGCGCCGAAGACGGCTCGCGCTTCGAGGTGCTGAAAGGCCTGCAGGCGCGTTTCGCCGATACCCACTACCGCGTCTGGCGGATCGATATCGATGCCGGTTTCACGCGGCGGATTTGCGGCGAAACGCCCACAGCCGGCTCGCCAGGAAAGTGAGTACCGCCAATGCCACCAGGATCAGGGCCAGCAAGATGTCGTAGCGCAGCGGCGTGGCATGCAGCAGCCAGGCGTACGACGCCTCGTTCAGCAGGAACCCGCACGCTGAAATCAGGAAGAAACGCCGCGCGGCTATGGTCCAGGGTGACGCCAGATGGCGGAAAGTGAGTCGATAATGACCGGTGAACGATACGACGAATGCCACCAGCCAGCCGGCCGCGTTGGCGGCCAGCGGTGGCAGGCCCAGCCCTTCGACGCAACCCACGGCGACCGCCCAGTGCGTGGCCGCGGCCGCGCATCCGACGGCGACGAACCAGCCAATTTGTTTGATCAGGGCGCGCATGGCGAGTCGGGCAGGGTAGGCAAGGGTGGCGAACAGGGCGCCGAAAACGGCTGGTGGAAACGCATTGTGGTCTGCGGCGACGATTTTGGCATGAATGCCGGCATCGATGCGGGGATGCTGCGGCTGGCCCGGCTGGGGCGCCTGAGCGCCATCAGTTGCCTGACGCAAGGCCCCACCTTCGCGGCCCACGGGCCTGAACTGCGCGACCTGGACCTGGACCGGGGCGTGCACTTGAACCTGACCGAAGCCCTGGGCAACGCCGCGCAGGCGGCCGTGATGCCGCTGCCGGCATTGATCGCCCGCGCCTATGCCGGGCGCCTGGACGACACCTGGCTGGACGAGCAACTGGTGCGCCAGTTCGACGCCTTCGAATCCGTGATGGGGCGCGCGCCCGATTACGTCGACGGCCACCAGCACGTGCACCAGCTGCCCGGTGTGCTGGGGCGCCTGCAATGCCTGCTGCAGCGGCGCTATGGCCAGCGTGCGCCGTGGCTGCGCTACACGGCCCCCGGCATGCAGGAAGGCATTCCCTTGCGCGAATCCGCCAAGGCCAGGCTGATCGGCGCGCTGGGCGCCGGTGCGGTGGCGCGCGTGGCCCGTCGCGAAGGCTGGCGTACCAATCGCCGGCTGCTGGGTGTGTACGACTTGCAGGGCGGCCCGCGCCGCTATGCCGGATTGCTGCAGCACTGGCTGAACAACGCGCGCGACGGCGACCTGCTGATGTGCCATCCGGCCCTGCCCGGCGCGGGCGACGCCCTGGCGCGGCAGCGCGCGGCCGAATACGAAGTGCTGGCGCGCCCGGAACTGGGCGACTGGATGCGCCTGAACGGCGTGCGCGTGGCGCGGCCGTCGTAGCGGCCGCCGGCGCCGCGGATGGTCAGAGCGGCGCGGCGCTGGCCACGCCCGCGGCGGGCCGGTAGGCGACGCGGGCATCGCGCACGAAATCGCGCACGGCGGTTTCGTACACCGTGCCGCTGCGGATGGCCCCCGAATGCGAGGCGCCGTCGATCTTCACCAGGCGCTTCAGGTCGGCCGGCACCTTCAGGGCCGCCGCGAACAATTCGTCGCTCATGGTGTGAGGCACCACGCGGTCGGCCGTGCCGTGCAGGAACAGCGTGGGCGTGGTCAGCGTGGCCAGTTTTTCGATGGACGCGAACGGTTGCGTGACCAGCAGGCTGGCGCCCGGCAGCTTGCCCCATTTCAGGGTGCCCAGCATGGCGGCGATGCTGGTGAAGCTGGATTCGACGATCAGGCCGGCGAACGCCGGCATGTCGGGCCGCGCCGCCAGGTCGATGGCAATGGCGCCGCCCAGGCTGTGGCCGTACACGAAGCGCCGCGACGGATCGGGCTGGCGCCGCGCCAGTTCGCGCAGCGCGGCCGCGGCGTCCTGGAAGGCGGTGTCCTCGGACGGCAGCAGGGCGGTGGATTCGCCGAACCCGCGATAGTCGATGGCCAGCACCGAATAGCCCATGCGGGTCCAGCCTTCCATGCGGAAGGCGCTGCCGTTCAGGTTCCAGCGCGCGCCGTGCAGGTACAGCACCGCGGGCGCGTTGGCGCGCGGATGCTGCCAGTACCATGCGTGGACCTTGTCGCCGCCGGACAGGGCCAGGTCGAAGACTTCGGTGCCGGCCGGCGGCTCGCGCCACCAGCGTTGCTGGTCGGGTTCCGGCGAGAAGATGGCCTGCCGCTGCCAGGCGTCGAGCTGGGTGCAGCCTACCGCGCTGGCGGCGGCCACCAGGCCGACGCCCAGCAGGCGGCGCAGGGAAAATCGGGGCAGCAGGGGCATGACGGATATGACCGCGCCGGCGCGGCCAGGTTCCGCAGTACCCGTATGCCGCTACACCAGCGCCGCCAGTTCCTGGGCCACGGGGTACAGCGAGGCCACCAGCAGCAGCGCCATGCCGATGTTGAACAGGCGGATCGCCAGCGGCCGGTGCAACAGGCGCTGCAATGCCGCGCCGAAGGCCGTCCAGACGCCGATGCTGGGCAGGTTGACCAGGCAGCACACCGCGGCCGCCAGCGCCAGGTTCCAGTAGAACCCGGCCTGCGGGGTGTAGGTGGCGATCACGCCCACCGCCATGACCCAGGCCTTCGGGTTCACCCACTGGAACAGGGCGGCCTGCATGAACGTGAAAGGCCGGCCCCGCTGCGCGCCGCCTTCCATCGGCCCCGACAGCGCGATCTTCCAGGCCAGGTACAGCAGGTACAGGGCGCCGGCGTACTTCAGCACGGTGTACAGCCAGGGCAACTGCTGGAACGCGGTGCCCAGCCCCAGCCCCACCAGCACCAGCATCAGCGTGAAGCCCAGGTTCACGCCCAGCATGTGGGGAATGGTGCGGCGAAAGCCGAAGGTCAGGCCCGACGAGGCCAGCATGATGTTGTTCGGCCCGGGGGTGATCGAGCTGACCAGCGCGAACAGCGCCAGCGGCCCCAGCAGCATCCAGGTGTGCTCGCCGATCGCGGGCGTCATGGCGCCTTCCTGACGATGGCGCGGCGCCCGCCCGCGATGATGGCGATGACGGCCAGGGCGAATACGAATGTCATCGGCTCGACCTCCTCGTGAAACAGCAGCGCGGCGGCCAGCACGGTCAGGAAGGGCTGCAGCAGTTGGACCTGGCCCACCTGCGCGATGCCGCCCACCGCCAGGCCGCGATACCACGCGAAGAACCCCAGGAACATCGAGCCGAACGCCAGGTAGGCGAACGCCGCGGCCACGGGGGCGCTGGGCCACGGGGTGCGGCCGGCCATCCATGCCACGGGGCCCGCGATGGCCGGCGCGCTGATCACCAGCGCCCAGCAGATGGTGCGCGCGCCGCCCAGCGTGCGCGAGGCGCGCGCGCCCTCGGCGTAGCCCATGCCGCCCAGCAGCACCGCCAGCAGCAGCCACAGGTCGCCGGTCTGCAGGCTGCCATGGCCCTGGCGCAGGGCGTACGCCATCACCAGCACGGCCCCGGCCACCGCCCAGCCCCAGAAGGCCGGCGACGGGCGTTCGCCGCTGCGCCAGGCCGCGAAGGCGGCGGTGGACAGCGGCAGCAGGCCATTGAAGACCGCCCCGTGCGAGGCCGGCACCGTGGCCATGGCCAGCGTCGAGGCCAGCGGCCAGCCCACCACGATGCCCAGGGCGGCCAGCACCACGCCAAGCCATTCCTGCCGGTTCGGCCGGCGGCTGCGGGTCAGCCACAGGTACAGCGCCGCCGGCACCGCCGCCAGCAGGGCGCGCCCCAGGCCGATCAGCAGCGGCGACAGCTCGGCCACCGCCACGCGCGTCATGGGCAGGGTCAGGGAAAAGACCAGTACGCCCAGCAGGCCGTAGCCGTAGCCCTCCCAGAGCGGCGTGGCGGCGGAGGTGGGCGAGGCGTAGGCAGTGGGGCGCGACATGGGTCCAGGGTATCGAAAGCGCTTGCGGGCAAGCGGGATTCCTGCCACTCTACGCAAATTGGTCAGTACAGTACCGGTACACTTTTCCATGTCACCTTGACTACTGGCCTGGTAGAACCGCCATGACAGTTACCTCTGCTTCCGAACCCGCCGCCGGCTGGCGGCCCGTGCGCCAGGCCGACGCCACCCTGGTGGCCCAGCTGGCCGACGACGTGGCGCGCCGCATCGACCACCAGGGCCTGCGGCCCGGCACCCGGCTGCCGTCCATCCGCAAGATGGCCGAACAGGCCGGCGTCAGCCGCTTCACCGTGGTCGAGGCCTACGACCGCCTGGTGGCGCGCGGCCTGGTGCAGTCGCGCCGCGGGGCCGGTTTCTTCGTGCGGGCGCGCCGCGAGCCCCTGGCCGCGGCCGCGCGCGGCGCGCCGAACGGCCATGCGGACGGCCAGTCCGCGCCGGCCCGCATCGACGTCGCCTGGCTGCTGCGCAACATGTTCCGCGAGCCCGAAGCCTCGGCCATGCCGGGCGGCGCCGGCCTGCTGCCGGCCGACTGGCTCGATCCCGACATGGTGTCGGCCGCCGTGCGGGCGGTGGGGCGCTCGGTGCGGGGCCACCTGGTGGCCTACGGCTCGCCGCTGGGCTACCGGCCCCTGCGGCAGCAACTGGCCTCGCGCCTGCAGGCCGACGGCGTGCCCGCCCATCCCGACCACAACCTGCTTACCACCAATGGCGTCACGCACGGGCTCGACCTGATCGCCCGCCATTTCATCAAGCCGGGCGACGCGGTGCTGGTCGAAGATCCGGCCTGGTTCGTCATCTTCGGCCGGCTGGCGGCGTTCGGCGCCCGGCCGATCGGCGTGCCGCGCGGGCCCGAGGGGCCCGACCTGGAACAGCTCGACCGCCTGGCGGCGTTGCACAAGCCGCGCCTGTTCATCGTCAACACCGCCGTGCACAACCCTACCGGCCACACCTTGTCGGCCGGCGCGGCGTACGACATCCTGCGGCTGGCCGAGCGGCACGACTTCCTGGTGGTCGAAGACGACACCTACGGCGAATTGCACCCCGGCGGCGCCATGAAGCTGGCCTCGCTCGACCGCCTGAACCGCGTCATCCTGGCCGGCGGCTTTTCCAAGATGCTGGCGGCCAGCCTGCGCGTGGGCTACGTGGCGGCCAGCGCCGACCTGGTGCAGAAACTGGCCGACCTGAAAATGCTGGCCGGCCTGACCACGCCCGAACTGGGCGAGCGCGTCGTCCATCGGGTGCTGGTCGAGGGCCAGTACCGCCGCCACCTCGAGCGGGTGCGCGCGCGCGTCAACACGGCGCGCCAGCAGTGCCTGGCGGCCCTGCTGGAACTGGGCCTGACCGTGCCGCACGAGCCGCACGCCGGCATGTTCGTGTGGGCCGATTGCGGCCGCGACGCCGAAAGCCTGGCCCGTACGGCCGCCGACCGCGGCCTGCTGCTGGCGCCGGGCAGCCTGTTCTCGCCCACCCAGGCGCCGTCCACGATGATGCGGTTCTCGGTGGCCATGGTCGACACGCCGGGCATCTGGCCGGCGGTGGCCGGCGTGCTGGCCGAGCCGGCCTAAGGCCGCCGGGCGCGCGCCGCGCGGAAGACATATACTCTTCTCCTGTCCTTCCAGGCTCACCGAGGAATCACCATGGCCGTCCTTCCCATCAAGCCCCTGACCGAACACTTCGCCGTCGCTCCGCAGCTGTCGCCCGAAGACATGGCCGGCGTGGCGGCAGCGGGGTACAAAAGCGTGATCATCAACCGGCCCGATTTCGAGGGCGGCCCAGACCAGCCCACCGCCGCCGACGTGTCCAAGGCGGCGCTCGAGGCCGGCCTGCAGGTCGAATACCAGCCGGTCATCGGCAGCGCCATGACCGCGGCCGACGTGGCCCGCTTCGCGGAGCTGCTGCGCACCTTGCCCGGCCCCGTGCTGGCATATTGCCGAACGGGCACGCGGTGCACTAATCTGTTCGTGGCATCGCAGCAGATGCCTTGACGGCTCTCAATGCTGCGGGAAGACCGCAATACGGCATGTCAAGGTTTTCCGGTAGCATGAGCTTTCTTACCAGCAGACAGGAGCAGGCAACATGTTCAAGAAAATCCTGATTCCCACCGACGGTTCCCCGCTTTCGGCCCAGGCGGCCAACGCAGGCATCTGCTTTGCCCGCTCTTCCGGCGCCGAGGTTGTCGCCCTGCACGTCACCCAGCCTTTCGCCGCCACCATCGGCTTCGACGGCATGGCCGCCGCCTATGCCATCACCGACGAAGACTACGAAAAGGCTTCGGCCGAACAGGCCGAAAAGTACCTGAAGCAAATCCTCGACCGGGCCGAAACCGCCGGCGTCAAGGCGCAGTCGCGCGCCGTATCCAATTTCAACGTGGCCGACGGCATCGTGCAGGCCGCCGCCGAAAATGGCTGCGACCTGATCTTCATCGGCAGCCACGGCCGCAGCGGGCTGTCGCGCCTGTTGCTGGGCAGCGTCACGGCCAAGGTGCTGTCGCTGGCCACCATCGCGGTACTGGTCTACCGCGTCAAGGAAGACAAGGACAAGAAATAGTCCTTGCGGCTGCCTGGTCCGGCAGCCCGGCCCGTCGCCCCGGCGGCGGGCCCGCCCCCTGTTGCCATACCTGTGGCGCAGGCAGGGCTATATGGCATCCTGTCATCCCGCGCGCGTAATAATATTTGCCGTGACGCGGCGCATCCGCCGTCGCCATGCCAGTCGGATTCACCTCACCAGGGGCCGCCATGACTCGCAAGACGCGCATCGACCAATACCGCAACATCGGCATCAGTGCCCACATCGACGCGGGCAAGACCACCACCACCGAGCGCATTCTTTTCTATACCGGCATCACCCACAAGCTGGGCGAAGTCCATGACGGCGCGGCCGTGATGGACTGGATGGAACAAGAGCAGGAACGCGGCATCACCATTACGTCGGCGGCCACCACGGCGTTCTGGCGCGGCATGGCGGGCAATTATCCCGAGCACCGCATCAACATCATCGATACGCCCGGCCACGTCGACTTCACCATCGAGGTCGAGCGTTCCATGCGCGTGCTCGACGGCGCCTGTATGGTGTATGACGCCGTGGGCGGCGTGCAGCCGCAATCCGAGACGGTCTGGCGGCAGGCCAACAAGTACGGCGTGCCGCGCATCGCCTTCGTCAACAAGATGGACCGGGTCGGGGCCGACTTCTTCCGCGTGCAGAAGCAGATCGCCGAGCGCCTGAAGGGCGATGCCGTGCCCATCCAGATCCCGGTGGGCGCCGAAGACCACTTCCTGGGCGTGGTCGACCTGGTCAAGATGAAAGCCATCATCTGGGACGACGCCAGCCAGGGCGTGAAGTTCGAATACCGCGACATCCCGGCCGACCTGGCCGAGACGGCGCAACAGTGGCACGACCGCATGGTCGAGAAGGCCGCCGAGGCCGACGAGGCGCTGCTGGAAAAATACCTGTCGGGCGAGCCGCTGTCCGAAGACGACATCAAGCGCGGCCTGCGCCTGCGCACCATTGCCAACGAAATCGTTCCCATGCTGTGCGGCAGCGCCTTCAAGAACAAGGGTGTGCAGGCCATGCTGGACGCCGTCATCGATTACCTGCCTTCGCCGGTCGACGTGCCCGCGATCAAGGGCCACGACGAACGCGACCGCGAAATCGAGCGTCACCCCGCCGACGACGAACCGTTCTCGGCCCTGGCTTTCAAGATCATGACCGACCCCTTCGTCGGCCAGCTGGTGTTCTTCCGGGTGTATTCCGGCGTGGTCAAGTCGGGCGATTCAGTGCTGAACCCCCTGAAGGGCAAGCGCGAACGGCTGGGCCGCATCCTGCAGATGCACGCCAACGAGCGGCGCGAGATCAGCGAGGTATACGCCGGCGACATCGCCGCCGCGGTGGGCATCAAGGACGTCACCACCGGCGACACGCTTACCGACCCGGCGCACGTCATCATTCTCGAGCGCATGTCGTTCCCCGAGCCGGTCATTTCGCAGGCGGTCGAACCCAAGACCAAGGTCGACCAGGAAAAAATGAGCCTGGCGCTCAACCGCCTGGCCCAGGAAGACCCGTCTTTTCGCGTGCGCACCGACGAAGAATCCGGCCAGACCATCATTTCCGGCATGGGCGAACTGCACCTGGAAATCCTGGTCGACCGCATGAAGCGCGAGTTCGGCGTCGAGGCCACCGTGGGCAAGCCGCAGGTGGCCTATCGCGAAACCATCCGCAAGACGTGCGACGAAGTCGAAGGCAAGTTCATCAAGCAATCGGGCGGGCGCGGCCAGTACGGCCACGTGGTGCTCAAGCTCGAGCCCCAGCCGGCGGGCGCGGGCTACGAGTTCGTCGACGCCATCAAGGGCGGCGTGGTGCCGCGCGAATTCATCCCAGCGGTCGACCGCGGCGTGCGCGAAAGCCTCAATGCCGGCGTGCTGGCGGGCTATCCGGTGGTCGACATCAAGGTCACGCTGGTGTTCGGGTCCTATCACGACGTCGATTCCAACGAGAACGCCTTCCGCATGGCGGCCTCGATCGCCTTCAAGGAAGGCATGCGCCGGGCCCGGCCGGTACTGCTCGAGCCCATGATGGCCGTCGAGGTCGAAACGCCCGAAGACTTCACCGGCCACGTCATGGGCGATTTGTCCTCGCGGCGCGGCATGGTGCAGGGCATGGAAGACATCGCGGGCGGCGGCGGCAAGCTGGTGCGCGCCGAGGTGCCGCTGGCCGAGATGTTCGGCTATTCCACCGCCCTGCGGTCGCTGACCCAGGGGCGGGCCACGTACACCATGGAATTCAAGCACTACGCCGAAGCGCCCAATCAGGTGGCCGAGCAGGTCATCGCCGCCCATGGCGGGCCGGCGCGCTGACTGACCCCCTGGAGACCTCATGGACTACCTGATATCGCTTGCCCAGCAACCCGCCGCCTGGGCCGCGCTGGCGACCCTGATCGCCATGGAAGTCGTGCTGGGCATCGACAACCTGATCTTCATCTCCATCCTGACCAACAAGCTGCCCCCGCACCAGCAAGAGCGCGGGCGGCGCATCGGCATCGGCCTGGCCTTGATCCTGCGGCTGGCCTTGCTGGGCACGGTGGCCTTCATCGTGCAGCTCACGCAGCCGCTGTTCACGCTGTTCGACCACGGCTTCTCGTGGCGCGACCTGATCCTGGTGGCCGGGGGCCTGTTCCTGGTATGGAAGGCCACCAAGGAAATCCACCATCATGTCGACCCCACTCCCGAAGGCGACATGTTCGACGGCAAGGGGGCCACCATCGGTTTCAGCGCGGCGATCGGCCAGATCCTGATGCTGGACCTGGTCTTCTCGATCGACAGCATCATTACCGCGGTGGGCATGACCGAGCACATTCCCATCATGTTCATCGCCGTCATCGTGGCGGTAGCCGTGATGCTGCTGGCCGCCAATCCGCTGGCCAATTTCATCCAGCGCAACCCCACGGTGGTGATGCTGGCGCTGGGCTTTCTGCTGATGATCGGCATGACGCTGATCGCCGAAGGCTTCGGCGCGCACGTACCCAAGGGCTACATCTACGCCGCCATGGCGTTCTCGGCGCTGGTGGAAGGGCTGAACATGCTGGCGCGGCGCGCCCGTGCCCGCCGCGGCAACGCCTAGCAACCGGCCGGGCGCTAGGCCAGGAAGTGCTCGATGGCGACGTTGAAGGCGCGCGGATTGCCCAGGTTCATGCCGTGCGACGACCCGGCGATCACTTCCTTGCGCGCGCCCGGCAGCCATTCGGCCAGCATGTCCAGCACGGCCGGGTAGGGGGCCGGGCTGAGCGCCCCGCCGATCAGCAGCGTGGGCAGCGCCAGCCGGGCGATCTGTTCGCGCGCCAGGGGCCGCGGGGTCTCCGTGGCCTGGCCTTTCAGGGTGGATGCGTTGTCGCGCACCATGTTCTGGAACCACGGCACCATGCGGCGCCAGGTGTCCGGGCCCGAGACCGTATCGACGAACAGCGCCAGCCCCGCGTCGACCTCGCCCGCCTCGATCAGCGCCAGCGCGCGCTGGCGAAAGCCGCCGCGCGAATCGGCGGCCTGGCCGGGCAGGGGCAGGCCGGGGTCGGCCAGCGTCAGCGACCGCACGCGCGCCGGGTCGCGCAAGGCGGCTTCCAGCGCCACGCGCGCGCCGCGCGAATGCCCCACCACGTGGGCCGCGCCTTCGCCCACCGCATCGATGAAAGCCAGCAGGTCGTCGACGTGCTGCTCGATCGAAAAATCCAGGCCGTCCCATTGCTGCGGCCAGTAATGCCGCAGGCTGGGCGCCAGCACGCGAAACGAGCGGCCCAGCGGGCCCATCTGCGATTTCCAGTACCGGCAGTCGCACAGCGAGCCGTGCACCAGCACCAGCGGCGTGCCGTGGCCATGTTCGGTGTACGTCATCGCATAGCCATTGACGCTGGCGGCCTGCAGGGGCAATCGAGGTTCTGAACGCATGTCGGGCGATAAGGGGGGCCAGCGCGTGATTCTAGCGCCCCTGGGGCGCCGCGCTGCTAAACTCGGTGGCCTTGCCAGCGGCGCGGCGCGCGCCGCGTCCAGCCCACGGAATCGCCCAGCATGTCCGCCGACGCTGCATCACCCTTGCCCGAGTCCGCGCAGCGCGTTGCCCGCCTGCTGCGGGAAATGGGCCACGAGCACTCCATCGTCATCCTGCCGCAAACCGGCAAGACCTCGGCCGAAGCCGCACAGGGCCTGGGCTGCCAGGTGGCCCAGATCGCCAAGTCGATCATTTTCCGCCGCCGCGCCGACGACGTCCCGGTGCTGGTGATCGCCAGCGGCGCCAACCGGGTCGACGAATCCAAGGTCGCCGCCCTGGTGGGCGAGCTCTCCAAGGCCGATGCCCGCTATGTGCGCGACATGACCGGCTACGCCATCGGCGGCGTCTGCCCCATCGGCCACGCCGTCAAGCCCGCCATGCTGCTCGACCAGGACTTGTTCCAGTACGACACGCTATGGGCCGCCGCCGGCCATCCGCATGCCGTGTTCCAGCTCAGCCCGCGGCAACTGGCCGACATGACCGGCGCTCCCGTGGCCGACGTGGCGTTGCGCGCATGACCCCCGCCACGACCGCGATGGACTGGACCTGGGTCTGGATTCCCGCCACGCTGGCCGCCGCGGCCGCGCAAGCCGGGCGCAATGCGGTGCAGCGCAGCCTGACCGCGGCGCTGGGCACGCTGGGGGCCACCCAGGTGCGCTTCCTGTTCGGCTTTCCGTTCGCGCTGCTGTTCCTGGCCATCGTGCTGGCTGTCGAAGGCGGCCCTGTCCCGGGGGCGGGAACCGGGTTCCTGCTGTTCGTGCTGGGCGGCGCCGTCGCCCAGATCACTGCTACCGCGCTGATGCTGGCGGCCATGCGCGAACGCTCGTTCGTGGTGGTTACCGCCTGGACCAAGACCGAGCCCATCCAGGTAGCGCTGTTCGGCTTTGCCGTCCTGGGCGACCCGCTGTCGGCCACCGGGGTCGTGGCGGTGCTGCTGGCGACGCTGGGCGTGGTGCTGATGTCGGGCAACCCGGCCTCGGCCGCCGGCCGCGGCAGCCTGCGGCCGGCCCTGCTGGGGCTGGTGTCGGGCGCGTTCTTCGCCTTGTCGGCCATCGGCTTTCGCGGCGCCATTCTGTCGCTGGACAGCGGCGGCTTCGTCCTGAAGGCCACCTGGACGCTGGCGTGGTCGCTGGGCGTGCAGACGCTGTTGCTGGTGCTCTGGATGGCGCTCTTCAACCGCGCTCTGCTGGCGGCGTGCCTGGCGGCCTGGCGCGCCTCGATCTTGGGCGGCCTGCTGGGCGCCTCGGCGTCCCAGGGCTGGTTTCTGGGTTTCGCCCTGACGGCGGCCGCCCACGTGCGCACCCTGGGCCTGGTCGAGGTACTGTTCGCCCAGGTGCTGTCGCGCCGCCTGTTCTCGCACGCCACCAGCCGGCGCGAACTGGCCGGCATCGCCCTGATCGTGGTGGGGGTGGGGGTCCTGCTGGTGGCGTCGGCGCGTTAGCGGCCGCTGCCCCGCCAGGGTGCCGCATGGCGCCCCGCCTGGCGCGCTTATTGCAGCAACTGCAGCCGGTTCTGGGCCGTCTCGGCCGCCGGCGAGTTCGGGTAGTCTTTCACGATGCGCTGCAGCGACGCCTTGGCGCCCGCGCGATTGTTCAGTTCGAGCTGGCTGCCGGCGATCACCAGCAGCGCGTCGGGCGCGCGCGCATCGTCGGGCGACTGCTGCACCAGCTGGTTCAGCTGTTCGATGGCGCCCTTGTAGTCTTTCACGGCGTAGCGGCTGCTGCCCAGGTAGAACTTGGCGGTGGGCGCCAGCTGGCTGTTGGGGTACAGGGCGATGAAGGCGGCCAGCGATTCGGCGGCGTCCTTGTACTGGCCCTTGCGGAATTGGTCGATGGCGCCGTCGTAGGCGGCCTGTTCGCGCGGATCGCTGGCGGTGGCGCCCGGCGGGTTGGCCGCGCCCTGGCCCGGCTGGGCGCTGGGCTGCTGGCGCGACACCAGTTCCAGCTGTTCGCGCAGTTGCGCGATTTCCTGCTGCATGGCCTGCATCTGGTCGGCCAGCTGCAGGCGGGCGCGCTGGTTCTGCTCGTGCTGCTGCTGCACCTGCTGGCGCAGGTCCAGGATGGCCCGGCGGGCCTCGTCGTCGGAAAAGGCATGGGCGGGGGCGGCCACGGCGGCCGCGGCCAGGGCGGCCGTCACGACCAGGGTACGCAGGGGCAGGACTTGAGCGCGCATGGGAAATTCCAGAGTCTGAAAACAAAAACGTCGGAACGGCCGCTTGACCGTCCCGACGCGCGGCAGTGCTAGTGCGCGGAAATCTTAGCGCTGATACTCGATATCGGCGCGGCGGTTTTCCGCGTAATCGGCTTCGCTGGTGCCGGAAGCGCGGGGCTTTTCCTTGCCGAAGCTGATGGTTTCGATCTGCGCGTCGCTGACGCCCAGCAGCGTCATCATGCGGCGCACGGCGTCGGCACGGCGTTGGCCCAGGGCCAGATTGTATTCGGCGCCGCCGCGTTCGTCAGTGTTGCCCTGGATCTGCACGCGCTGCTGCTGGTGCGAAGCCAGGTAGCGGGCGTGGGTCTCGACCAGGCCGCGGTACTGGTCGGGCACCGTGTAGCTGTCGAAATCGAAGTACACCGAGCGTTGTTGCGCCAGGATGCTCTGCGGGTTGAACGGGTCCATGATCTGGCCCGAGGCGGTGCCTTGGCCGGTACCGCTGGTGCCCGACTGGCCGGACTGGTCGTCCAGGGGCACGGAGCTGCAAGCGGCCAGGGTAGCGGCCAGGGCGGCGATAGTAAGGCTTTTGGCAATGCGCATTTTCATGATTGTTCCTTTGTAAAGAAGGGTCATACGTGTTTAGCGGGTAAAAGGTCCCCAGGTCGGTTCACGTATTTCCCCATTCAGTACCGAGAGCGTCTGCCGCACGCGACCATCGCTGGACACGCCAGCCAGTACGCTGCGGCCGTTCTGGACCGCCGCATACAGGATCTGCATGCCGTTCGGCGCGAAACTTGGTGCCTGGTCGTCGCGACCATCGGTCAGCAGGTTTTCGGTGCCGGTGGCAAGTTGGAGTGAGGCGATGCGAAACGCGCCGTCGCGTCTTGCAACGTACAGCAGCGTGGAACCGTCGGGGGAAATTCGGGGTGAGATGTTGTAACTACCGTTAAAAGTCAGCCGACGGGCATCGCCTCCGTCGAGGCTGGTTTGATAGATTTGCGGTCCACCGCTGCGATCACTGGTAAAGATAATAGAACGGCCATCGGGCGTAAAGATCGGCTCGGTGTCGATGCCCGGGGAACGCGTCAGACGGCGCATATTCGAGCTTCCGTCGGCGCCGACGATGTAAATTTGCGACAAACCATCGCGCGTCAGGGCGACCGCCAGCTTGGTGCCGTCGGGCGACCAGGCGGGCGCGCTGTTGTTGCCCTTGAAGTTGGCGACCGGGATGCGCTGGCTGGTGGCCAGGGTGTGCACATACACCACCGGCTTGCCGGATTCGAAGCTGACATACGCAAGTTTGCTGCCATCGGGCGACCATGCCGGCGAAATCACCGGCTCGCGCGAACGCAGGGCCACCTGGGGATTCTGGCCGTCGGCATCGGCCACCTGCAGTTCGTAGGTGTTGCCGCGCTTGAGCACGTAGGCGATGCGGGTCGAGAACACGCCGCGCACGCCGGTGATCTTTTCATAGATGCGGTCGGCGATCTGGTGGGCGACGCGGCGCAGTTCCTGTTCCGACCCCGAGAACGCCACGCCGTCGAGCTGGCCTTTCTTGACCGTGTCGGCCAGGCGGTAGCGCACGTCGTAGCGGCCATCGGCGCCGCGCGTGATGCTGCCGTAGGCCAGGAAGTCGGCGCCCTTGGTGCGCCAGTCGTCGTAGGCCACCGGCGAATCGATGTTCAGGCCCGAGCCGGCGGCGCTGACCAGCCGGAACTGGCCGGTGCGGGTCAGGTCGGCGCGGATCACTTCCGCCAGGGCGCGGCCGTGCACGTCGTCGACCGCGAAGTCGGCGATGGCCACCGGATACTGGGTGGCGCCGGTGCCCGAGATGTCCACGCGCAGCTGCGCATGGGCCGGCTGCCAGACAAGCAGGGCAATGGCCGTCAACAGGGCGAACAGCGTGCCGTACGCACGCGCAAGCCCGGACGGGAAGGGGCGGCTGGAGGCGGGAGTCATGGTCAGCAATCTCCTGTCAGTCATACATTCGGTACACGACGTCGATGACGGACGCGTAGCCGCCCGTCGAGGGTTTGGGGAACGGATTGCAACGCCGGATGCCGGTTTCCACCGCGCGGTCGAAGCCGGTATTGCCCGACGAGCTGGTCAGGTTGACACCGGTGACCTTGCCGTCTTTGCTCAACTGTACCCGGTATTGTGCCGTGGGATTGGCCGAGCCGCTGCGCGGCGGCGTCGGATACGCCACCCCGGGCCGTACGCAGGCGCGCACCTTGGCGCCGTAGCCGTCGTCGCGGCCGCCGCCTTGCTGGTTGCGGTCGGCGGTGCCGCCGGGAATGCCGGCCGCGCCCATGACGTCGTTGCGGAAGGCGTCGCGCAGGGCCTTTTCGGCCGCCGCTTTCTTGGCCGCGGCCGCTTTTTCGGCGGCGGCCTTCTTGGCGGCTTCTTCCTTGGCCTTTTTCTCGGCCGCGGCTTTTTCGGCCGCGGCTTTTTCCGCGGCCGCCTTCTCGGCCGCCGCTTTCTCGGCGGCGGCCTTTTCCGCGGCCGCTTTTTCAGCAGCGGCTTTTTCGGCGGCTTTCTTCTCGGCGGCGGCCTTTTCGGCAGCCTTCTTCTCGGCGGCCGCTTTTTCCGCCGCGGCCTTTTCGGCGGCGGCCTTGCGTTCCTGTTCCAGGCGCTGCTTTTCCTTCAGTTCGGCCTGCTTGCGCTCTTCTTCCAGGCGAGCCTTTTCCTTGGCCTGCTCGGCGGCCTGGCGGGCTTTTTCTTCCTCTTCGCGCTTCTTGCGCGCCTCTTCCAGCGCGATTTCGGGGTCGGGCTGGGGCGGCTGCGGCTTCTCGACCGGCGGCGGGGGCGGCTCGGGCTTGGGTTCGGGCTCAGGCTCCGGCTCGGGCTGCGGTTGCGGCTTGGGCGGCTCGGGTTCGGGCTTGGGCTCCGGCTGGGGCGCGGGCGGCTCGGGCTTGGGCTCGTCCGGCTGTTCCTGCGGTGGAGGAGAATCGGGCGAATTGCCCTCGGCCCACAGTTCCACCTGTACCGGGCCGGGGTTTTCCGAGCGCCAGTTCACCCCCACGAACAAGGCAAGCAGCAGCAGCACGTGCGCCAGGATGGCCAGGAGCAGCGCTTTGCGATTGTCTTGCGCGGCGGGGGAAATCGGCGCGGTGCTGTCGTGTCGGATGATGGGCGGGGTCATAAGCGTTGCAAAGCGGCGCGGCGGCGGGGCGCGTCAGCGCTTCTTCGGTTCCTGCGCCGCGGCGCCCTGGTCGACCAGCAGGCCCAGGCGCGTCACGCCGTTGCTGCGCAGTTCGTCCATGATCTTGACCACGGTTTCGTACGGCACCTTGCCGTCGGCGGCGATCACGACCGGCGTCTCGGCGGTGATCCGCTGGCGCACCTGGTCGACCAGCTGGTCGCGCGGGATGTCTTGCGGCGTGGCGCCGGCTTCGCGCATGCGCAGGGCCACCTGGCCGTCTTCCGAGATCTGCACTTCCAGCGGCTTGGCCGGTACGTCGGAGGCCTGGCCCACCGAGGGCAGGTTGATCAGGCCGGGCGTGATCAGCGGCGCGGTGACCATGAAGATCACCAGCAGCACCAGCATCACGTCGATGTAGGGCACGACATTGATGTCGGCTTTCATGCGGCGGCCCGCGCGGCCGTGCGACCGTACCGAAGGCATCAGCGCACCTGGCGTTGGAGGATGTTCAGGAATTCGTCCACGAAACTGTCGAACCGGATCGACAGGCGGTCGATGTCGTGGGTGTAGCGGTTGTAGGCCACCACGGCCGGGATGGCGGCGAACAGGCCGATGGCGGTGGCGATCAGCGCCTCGGCGATGCCCGGGGCCACCGAGGCCAGCGTGGCCTGCTGCATGTTCGACAGGCCGATGAACGCGTGCATGATGCCCCACACGGTGCCCAGCAGGCCGATGTAGGGGCTGACCGAGCCGGCCGAGGCCAGGAAGTTCAGGTGCGATTCCAGCGAATCCATCTCGCGCTGGTAGGCGGCGCGCATGGCGCGGCGGGGGCCGTCCAGCAGGGTGTTGACGTCGCCGTTGGCGTGGGTGCGGCGCGCTTTCAGGAATTCGGTCATGCCGGCGTCGAAAATGCGTGCCAGCGCGCCCTGTTCATCGCGCCGGCTGGCCACGGCCTGCTGCAGCATCGACAGGTCGCCGCCGGACCAGAAATCGTCTTCGAAGCGGCGCGTCTGCGCGTGGGCGCGCTTGATGGCCAGCCGCTTGGCGAAAATGTACGTCCAGGACATGATGGAAATCGCCAGCAGCAGCAGCATGATGAGCTGGACGGGGAGGCTGGCGTGCGTGATCAGCGAAAGCAACGACATGTCGTTGGTGACTTGCATGGTTATTCCTGAAGGGATTCCAGTTTGGCGCGAACGATGGCCGGCAGGGCCGTCGGTCGCAGGTGCACAGCGTCCACACAGCAGACTTGGATATTGCCGTGCGCGAGCAGTTCCCCGTCGCGTTCGGCGCGCTGCGCGAAGTGTATCGAAGCCCGGCCCACCCGGGTGACGCGGCTGCGTATGGTAAGGAAATCGTCCAGCCGCGCCGGCTTGCGGTAGGCCATGTCCAGCGCATGGACGACGAACAGCCGGCCCTCGCGGGCCACCAGCGCCGATTGTTCCACCCCCAGTTCGCGCAGCCATTCGGTGCGGGCGCGTTCCAGGAATTTCAGGTAATTGGCGTAGAACACCACGCCGCCCGCGTCCGTATCTTCATAGTAGACACGGACGTTCAGGACGGATTCGGCGGACTTCGGTTCAATCACAGTGGGTAGGCGGCCTTTCGGTTGCCGGCGTGCGGGGCCGGGCAGTCTACAGCGTTTCCAGCTTGGCCAGCACCTGGTCCAGGGCCGACTCGGCAGGGATCTTCACCGCTTCGCTTTCGCGGCGGGCCTGCAATTCCACCACACCGTCGTTCAGGCCGCGCTCTCCAACTGTTACGCGCAAGGGCACCCCTATCAGCTCCCATTCAGCGAACATGACCCCTGGCCGGGCGTCACGGTCGTCCAGAATGACATCCACGCCGCGAGCGCGCAGCTGGTCATATAATTTTACAGATTCGTTACGTACGGTTTCATTTTTGCCCCAGCCGACCGGGCAGATCACCACCTCGAACGGTGCGATGGCGCGCGGCCAGACAATGCCGCGGGCGTCGTGGTTCTGCTCGATGGCCGCGGCGGCGATCCGGCTGATGCCGATGCCGTAGCAGCCCATTTGCAGGGTGGCGGGCTTGCCGGTCTCGTCCAGGAAGGTGGCCTTCAGCGCCTCGGAATACTTGGTGCCCAGGAAGAACACGTGGCCCACCTCGATGCCGCGCTGCATGGCCAGCCGGCCGGCGCCGTCGGGGGCGGGGTCGCCCTCGACCACGTTGCGCAGGTCGGCCACCAGTTCGGGCTCGGGCAGGTCGCGGCCCCAGTTGGCGCCGGTGTAGTGGAAATCCTCGCGGTTGGCGCCGCAGACGAAGTCGGCCATGTTGGCCACGGTACGGTCGGCGATCACCCGCACCGGCAGGGCGGTGCCGATGGGGCCCAGGTAGCCGGGCTTGCAGCCGAAATGCGCCACGATCTCGTCTTCGGTGGCGAAGCGGAAGCCCGCCAGGCCGGGCAGCTTGCCGGCCTTGACCTCGTTCAGTTCGTGATCGCCGCGCAGCAGCAGCAGCCAGACCTGCACCTTGCCGGGCTCGGGCTCGGTGGCCAGCACGATCGACTTCAGGGTGCGGTCCAGCGGCAGGCCCAGCAGCCTGGCCACGTCTTCGCACTTGGCGGCCCCCGGGGTGGGCACCGCTTCCAGCGGCTGCGTCGCCGGCGCCCGCTCGGCCAGCAGGCCGGGCGCTTCGGCCAGCTCGATGTTGGCCGCGTACTGGGTTTCGGGGTTGTAGACGATCAGGTCTTCGCCGGTGTCGGCGATGACCTGGAATTCATGGCTGCGCGTGCCGCCGATCGAGCCCGTGTCGGCCGCCACCGCGCGGAATTCCAGCCCCAGCCGCTTGAAGATGCGCATGTAGGCGTCATACATCTTGTCGTAGCTTTGCTGGGCGCCAGCCTCGTCGCGGTCGAACGAGTAGGCGTCTTTCATGGTGAATTCGCGGCCGCGCATCAGCCCGAAGCGGGGGCGGCGCTCGTCGCGGAACTTGGTCTGGATGTGATAGAAGTTCAGCGGCAGTTGCCGGTAGCTGTGGATCTCGTTGCGCGCGATGTCGGTAATGACTTCTTCCGAGGTGGGCTGCAGCACGAAATCGCGCTGGTGGCGGTCCTTGATGCGCAGCAGCTCGGCCCCGTACTGGACCCAGCGGCCCGATTCCTGCCACAGCTCGGCCGGCTGCACGACCGGCATCAGCAGCTCGATGGCGCCGGCGGCGTTCATCTCGTCGCGGACGATGGCCTCGATCTTGCGGATCACTTTCAGGCCCATCGGCATATAGGTATAGATGCCGCCGGCCAGCTTGCGGATCATGCCGGCCCGGGTCATCAGCCGGTGGCTGGCGACTTCGGCTTCGGCGGGGGCTTCTTTCAGCGTGTTCAGGTGGTAGGTGGATGCGCGCATATTTAAAGGTGGCTGCAGATACGTATAATCGACCGTAATTGTATTGAATTCGGTGGGGGTGGCCCATGCTTGATCGTGAAGGCTACCGTCCCAATGTCGGCATTATTCTCGTCAATGGCAAGAACGAGGTCTTTTGGGGCAAGCGAATCCGGGAACATGCCTGGCAGTTCCCGCAGGGCGGCATCAAGTACGGCGAAAGCCCGGTGCAGGCCATGTATCGCGAACTCCACGAAGAAGTGGGCCTGAAGCCCGAACATGTCCGCATTTTGGGGCGCACACGCGACTGGCTGCGTTATAACGTCCCGGACCACTTCGTCCGGCGTGAATGGCGTGGCCACTATAAAGGTCAAAAGCAGATCTGGTTCCTGTTGCGCCTGGTGGGCCGCGACTGCGACGTGTGCCTGCGCGCCACGCCGCATCCCGAGTTCGACGCCTGGCGCTGGAGCCAATACTGGGTGCCGCTGGACGCGGTCATCGAGTTCAAGCGCGAGGTCTACACCCTGGCGCTGAACGAGCTGTCCGGCATCCTGTTCCGGCGCCAGCACGAAACCCGCTACCTGCGGCAGCGGGTCCACGGCCAGGGCCGCGCGGCCGACGGCCTGCCCGCCGAACCCGACGGCCATGCGCATATTGCTGGTTGAAGACGAGCTCGAAATGGCGTCGTGGCTGGTGCGGGCGCTGGCGCAAAGCGGGTTCACCCCCGACCACGCGCCCGACGCCCGCAGCGCCGAGGCCCTGATGGCCGCCAACGAGTACGACGCCATCGTCATGGACCTGCGCCTGCCCGACAAGCATGGCCTGGTGGTGCTGCGCGACATGCGCGGCCGCGACGACCGCACGCCCGTGCTGCTGCTGACCGCGCAGGGCGCGCTGCAAGACCGCGTGCGCGGCCTGAACCTGGGCGCCGACGACTTCCTGACCAAGCCCTTCGCGCTCGAAGAGCTCGAGGCGCGGGTGGCCGCGCTGGTGCGCCGCAGCCGGGGCCGGCAGATGCCGCGCCTGCAGTGCGGCTCGCTGGCCTACGACGGCGAAAGCCGCGCCTTCACGCTCGACGGCAACCTGCTGTTCCTGACCCCGCGCGAACACGCCGCCCTGGTCGCCCTGCTGACGCGCAGCGGGTACCCGGTCGACAAGGCGCAATTGTTCGGCAAGGTCTTCACCCAGGACAGCGAGGCCAACCTCGACGCCATCGAAGTCGTGCTGCACCGCCTGCGCAAGAAGCTGGCCGGCAGCGACGTGCGCATCGTCACGGTGCGCGGCCTGGGATACATGCTGGAAAGCAGCGCCAGTGAACCCGCCGGAACCTGAGCGCTTCCGCTTCCCGCTGGTGGGCATCCGGACGCTGCTGATCACGCTGCTGCTGCCGGGCGTGATCCTGCTGCTGGTCATCGACAGCTGGAACGACTACCGCACCCTGGCCGCCATTACCAACGAAGCCTACGACAGCGCGCTGCTGGAACCGGCCCGGGTGCTCGAAAGCAGCATCGAATTCACGCCCGATGGCAAGCTGGCGGTGGCCACGCCGGTGTATGCCCAGGTCATCCTCGAATCCAAGGCGGGGCTGCGCAAGTACTTCCGCATCGAAGAGGTCGACCCGCCGCTGCCCGAGGGGGCCAGGTCCGTGCCGGCCGCTGGCGCCACCGTGGCCGGCATGCCCGAAATGCCGCGTCCGCCGGCCTGGCCGTCGGCCCGGGGCGAGCCGGTCTTCTTCAATAGCGTCTACCGCAACGATCCCGTGCGCGTCGTGGCCGTGCTGCGCGACCTGTACTACCGCGGGCAGCACCGCCAGGTGCTGGTGCTGGTGGCCGAAAGCATCGGCCGCCGCCTGCAGGCCGAAGACGCCGCCCGCCGCCAGGAATTGCTGCGCGACGCCCGCATGCTGGCGCTGGTGGCCATCCTGGTCTGGTGGGGGGTGGCCTGGTCGCTGCGGCCCCTGGCCCGGCTGCGCAACGAAATCCGCGCCCGCCGGCCCGACGACCTGACGCCGCTGGACGCCTCGCGGGTGCCCAGCGAGGTCATCCCCCTGGTCGAGGCCGTCAATTACCACGTGGCGCGGCACCGGCGCGTGCTGGACGAGCAATCCCAGTTCCTGGCCGACGCGTCCCACCAGTTGCGCACGCCGCTGGCCATCATGCTGACCCAGGCCCAGTATGCGCTGCGCGAGCCCGACCCCCAGCGCGCCCAGGAAGGCCTGCGCGCCATCGTCGACCAACTGGGCCGCACGCGGCGCCTGACCGAACAATTATTGTCGCTGGCGCACGCCAGCCAGGCCGACCCGACGCCGCGCCAGTTGCTCGACCTGAACGAAGTCGCGCGCAATGTGGTGGTGCAATACCTGCCCCTGTCGCACGAAAAGCAACAGGACCTGGGGTGGGCGTCGGCCGACCCCGTTCAGGGCGGGCCGGGCACGCCCGTCGTGCCCGTGCTGGGCAGCGAGGTCGAGCTGCACGAAGCCTTGTCCAATCTGGTGCACAACGCCATCCATTACGCACCCGCCGGTGCGCACATCACGGTATCGGTGGTGCGCGGCGACGGGCGGGCCGAAGTCTCGGTGGCCGACAACGGCCCCGGCATCGACGCCGCATCGCGCAACCGCGCCTTTGCCCGTTTCGACCGCCTGGAACCCGGCCGCCCGTCCGGCTCGTCGGGGTCGGGGCTGGGGCTGTCGATCGCGCGCGCTTATGCCCGCCGCAACGACGGCGATATCGAACTGCGCGACGGCGAGCCGAACGCCCAGGGCGGGGCAGGGCTGGCGGCGGTGTTGTGGCTGCCGCTGGCTGATTCCTCCGCCGCGGCCTGACGCCAGGCCCGCCTGGGCGCATTCCCCGCCGTCATGCGCCGCCGTGCTCCATCCGCGCGTAGGTTCCCGGCAGGCGTTCCGAAATGAAGTCCAGCAGGGCGCGCACCGCCGGGGCCATGCCGCGGCGCGACGGATAGATGCAGTGCACGATGCCGGTGGGCGAACGCCAGTCGGGCAGCACCTGCACCAGCTGGCCGCGCCGCACCTCTTCATGGGTGGCCACGCTGGGCAGCAGGGCAATGCCGCGTCCGCGCACGGCCGCCTCGGTCAGCACGATGAAGTCGTTGCAGCACAATTGCGGACGCAAGGCCACCTGCACTTCTTCGTCCTGGCTGTTGCGCAGCGGCCAGCGCACTTCGGGCTGCGGATCGTTGAAGCTCAGCGTGGTGTGCGCCGCCAGGTCTTGCGGGGTATCGGGCGTGCCGTGGCGTTGCAGATACGCCGGGCTGGCCACGATCGTGCTGTTGGCCACGCCCAGGTGCTTCACGATCAGTTCCGCGTCGGTATCCAGCCGGGTGCGCACGCGCAAGGCCAGGTCCACCCCCTCGCGGATCAGGTCGACGCGGCGGTTGGTCGCCAGCACCTGCACCGACACCGACGGCCAGGTGTCCAGGAATTCGGGCAGCAGCGGCGCCAGCATCTGCTGGGCGATGGAAATGGGGCAGCTCACCACTACCGGCCCGCAGGGCTGCGACTGCAACTGGCGCATGGCTTCTTCCGCGGCGCGCGCCGAGGCGGTCATTTCCCGGCAGTAGTGCAGGTAGCGCTCGCCGGCCAGGGTCAGCCGCAGGCGGCGGGTCGTGCGCTGCAGCAGCCGCACCCCCAAAGTGTCTTCCAGCTGCGAGATGCGGCGCGACAGCCGCGATTTCGGGATATCCAGCGCGCGCGAGGCGGCGCTGAAGCCGCCGTGCTCCACCACCTGGGAAAAGTAGTACAGGTCATTCAGGTCTTGCATGGTGGCTCCGGCTATTGTTCTGAAATTGGAACAGGTAGTTCATCTTACCCGGGTTTATGGATTCAATCAGCTTCATTACAGTGTGCCCATGTCCACATCGCCCGCCCCAGGGCCGGAGAACCCACATGAAAACGCTGATCATCCTCGCCTCGATCCTGGGCGACCGTTCCAATTCCAAGCAACTGGCCGACCACCTGGTCCAGCGCCTGCGCCAGACGGAGCCCGGCGGCTCGATCCGGGTGCGCGACCTGGCGGCGGACCCCGTCCCTTACTTCGATGGCGCGACGGCGGGCGCCCTGTTCACGCCGGCCGACCAGCGCACCGCCGAGCAGGCCGCGATCGTGGCGCGCAGCGACGCGCTGGTGGCCGAGCTGTTCGACGCCGACCGCATCGTGTTTGCCGTGCCGGTCTACAACTTCAGCCTGCCCGCCCAGCTCAAGAGCTACTTCGACTACATCGCCCGCGCCGGCGTCACCTTCCGCTATACGCCGCAAGGGGTGGCCGAAGGCCTGATCCACGGCAAACAGGTGTTGGTACTGGGCGCGCGCGGCGGCAAGGCGGCCGGCACGCCCGACGACACCCTGACGCCCTACCTGGCGCAGATTCTCGGTTTCGTGGGGTTGGCGGACCCGGTTTTCGTGTACGCCGAAGGCATGGCCATGGGCGAATTGGCCGCCCAGGAAGGGCTGGCCCTGGCCAGGCAGCGCATCGACGCGCTGCTGCCCGGCCTGTCGCCGGCTCGCCAGGCCGCCTGAGGGCGCCCGCCAGGCCGGCCCCGCCACCCGCGCCGCGGGCGGCGGGCTGCGCGGTTCAGTCCCGCAGGCGGGCGATCAGGCTCGAGGTATCCCAGCGGCCGCCGCCCATTTTCTGCACGTCGCCATAGAACTGGTCCACCAGCGCCGTCAGGGGCAGGCGGGCGCCATTGTGGCGGGCCTCGGCCAGCACCAGCCCCAGGTCCTTGCGCATCCAGTCCACGGCAAAGCCGAAGTCGAACTTGTCGTCCACCATGGTGCTGCCGCGGTTCTCCATCTGCCAGCTCTGGGCCGCGCCCTTGCTGATGACATCGAGCACCAGCTTCATGTCCAGGTCGGCCGCCTGCCCGAACGCGATGGCTTCGGACAGCCCCTGCACAATGCCCGCGATGCAGATCTGGTTCACCATCTTGGCCAGCTGGCCCGCGCCGGGCGCGCCCACGCGGGTAACGGCCCGTCCGTAGGCTTGGGCAACCGGCTTGATGGTGTCGAAGGCCTCGGCTTCGCCGCCGCACATCACCGTCAGCACGCCGTTGACCGCGCCGGCCTGGCCGCCCGATACGGGCGCGTCCACGAACTGCAGGCGCTGCTCGCGGGCCAGGGCGTACAACTCGCGCGCCACGTCGGCCGAGGCCGTGGTGTGGTCCACGAAAATCGCGCCGGGCGCCATGCCCGCGAAAGCGCCGTCCTCGCCCAGCACCACACTGCGCAGGTCGTCGTCGTTGCCCACGCAGGCGAACACGATCTGGGCGCCGGCGGCGGCTTCGCGCGGGGTGGCGGCGCTCTTGCCGCCGAATTCCCGGGCCCACGCCTGGGCCTTGGCCGCGGTGCGGTTATAGACAGTCACCTCGTGGCCGGCTCGCGCCAAATGGCCCGCCATGGGCAGGCCCATGACGCCCAGGCCAAGGAAAGCGACTTTCTGGGGCACGACCTTGTCGTACTCCCTGGAACCGATGGATGCCATGCGAGTCTCCGGGTTGAGCAGTGGTGAAAACCTGAACGTTACCGCAATCGGCCGGCGCGGCAAAAGCCCGCCGCGCGCGGGCGCATGAACGCGGCACATGAAAAAAGCGCCAGACACATCGTGTCTGGCGCCTGTCCGGCCATCCCGCGTATCCGGGTGCCTGGCCTGGCGCATCGAGCCGGCGCCGGGCCCCGCGGGGCAACCGGCGCCGGCCGCGCGCGTCACTCTTCTTCCACGAAGGTCTCTTCGCGCTTCTTGCGGATCGACGGCAGGGCCACCAGCACCACCAGCAGCACCGCCACGGCCAGCAGCGAGGCCGACAGGGGCCGGTCGACGAAGGTGAAGAAATCGCCGCGCGACAGCAGCAGGGCGCGCCGGAAGTTCTCTTCCATCATGGGGCCCAGCACCAGGCCCAGCAGCAGCGGGGCGCCTTCGCACTTCAGCTTGGCCCACACATACCCCACCACGCCGAAGATGGCGGTCGTGAAGATGTCGAAGGTGTTGTAGTTCAGCGAATACACGCCGATCGTGCAGAACACCAGGATAGCCGGGAACAGGATGCGGTAGGGCACCTTCAGCAGCTTGACCCACAGGCCGATCAGCGGCAGGTTCAGCACCACCAGCATCAGGTTGCCGATCCACATCGAGGCGATCAGGCCCCAGAACAGTTCCGGGTGGCTGGTCATGACCTGCGGGCCGGGCTGGATGTTGTGGATCGTCATGGCGCCCACCATCAGCGCCATCACGGCGTTGCCAGGAATGCCCAGCGTCAGCAGCGGGATGAACGAGGTCTGCGCGGCGGCGTTGTTGGCCGATTCCGGGCCGCCCAGGCCGGCCGGGTGGCCCTTGCCGAAGCGCTCGGGGTTCTTCGAGATCTTCTTTTCCAGCGTGTACGACGCGAACGACGACAGCACCGCGCCGCCGCCCGGCAGGATGCCCAGCATCGAACCCAGGATCGTGCCGCGCACCGCCGCCGGGGCCGCTTCGCGGAACTCCTGCTTGTTGGGGTACAGCGAGCCGATCTTGTCGGTGATGTCGACGCGGTTTTCCTTCTGCTCCAGGTTGGTCATGATCTCGGCGAAGCCGAACACGCCCATGGCCACGATGGCGAAGTCGATGCCGTCCTGCAGTTCGGGGATGCCGAAGTCGTAGCGGGCCACGCCCGAGTTGACGTCGGTGCCCACCATGCCCAGCAGC
>Ga0182737_1000729_pt1 | contig 40749 bp, 35 predicted proteins | sample eDN5th30CBELigOP_FD_128878 | JGI IMG/M metagenome (GOLD analysis project Ga0182737, IMG submission 128878) | Enriched Organic Plus compost microbial communities from Emeryville, California, USA - eDNA 5th pass 30_C BE-Lig OP (version 2) (version 2) ... | reverse complement strand
CTACGACCGCGAGAAGCTGCAGGAGCGCCTCGCCAAGCTCGCCGGCGGCGTGGCCGTCATCAAGGCGGGCGCGGCCACCGAGGTCGAGCTCAAGGAGCGCAAGCACCGCATCGAGGACGCTGTGCGCAACGCGAAGGCCGCCGTCGAGGAGGGTGTCGTCGCCGGTGGTGGCGTCGCTCTCATCCAGGCCGGCAAGCGTGCGTTCGACGACCTCGGCCTGGTCGGTGACGAGGCGACCGGTGCGAACATCGTCAAGGTCGCCATCGAGGCCCCGCTGAAGCAGATCGCCCTCAACGCCGGTCTCGAGCCGGGCGTCGTCGCGCACAAGGTCTCCGAGCTCCCGGTCGGCCACGGCCTGAACGCGGCCACCGGCGAGTACGGTGACCTCTTCGCCCAGGGCATCATCGACCCGGCCAAGGTGACCCGCTCGGCGCTGCAGAACGCCGCGTCGATCGCCGGTCTGTTCCTCACGACCGAGGCCGTCGTCGCCGACAAGCCGGAGAAGGCGGCCGCCCCGGCGGGCGACCCCACCGGCGGCATGGACTTCTGAGTCCGAGACGCATCATCCGGAAGCCCCGGCCCGCAAGGGCCGGGGCTTCCGCCGTTCCCGGTGCGGCTCAGCCGAACAGGGACATGTTCGCCTGCTCCACGTCCTGATACTGACGCCCGGCGGCGTCCAGCGCGGTGCCGATCCGGGCGAGCGATTCCTCGACCTGGTGCTGCGTGGCGCGCCACTGCTCCAGGGTGTCCTGGAACATGGCCGCCGCGGCGCCGGTCCAGCTCGACTGCAATTGCAGCAGCTGCGCGGACAGCGACGCGGACTCGCCCTGCAGACGGTCGATCGTGCCGCGCAGGGCGGCGGTGGCGGTGAAGACGGCGTCGGGGTCGACGGAGAACACGGACATGGGGGCTTCCTTTCCTCGGTGCCCCGACGCTACGGGCACTCCGGGCGATCACCCGGCCCAGCCGCATCCGTCGTGGACAAGCCCGGCGGGCCGGGGAAGGGGGGAGGAACGGATGCGGCCGGCTGCCCTCAACGCCGGTCCGCAGCGTCCTCGCCTGCGGCCTGCTCCTCGGGGGCGAGTGGGAAGGACACCCGGAAGGTCGCGCCGCCGCCGGGGGTGTCCAGCACGCGCACGTCGCCACGGAGCGCGTCCACGAGCGAGGCGACGATCGACAGCCCCAACCCGGATCCGCCGGTCTCCCGGGTGCGGGAGGTGTCGGCGCGCCAGAAGCGCTGGAAGATCTGATCGCGGATCTGCTCCGGCACGCCCTCGCCGTGGTCGACGATCTCGAGCCAGCCGACCTCCTGCTCGAGGTCGGTGCCGACCCGCAACTCGATCGGGGCGTCCTCGGGTGAGTATCGCTGCGCGTTCCCGAGCAGGTTCGCCGCGATCTGGCGGACGCTGTTCTCATCCGCCATGACGATCGGCGGACGCGCCGGCAGCGTGAAGGAGGCGGTGATCGTCGGCACCTCGCCGGTGAGCCCGCTCTGCTCGCCCTTCGGGCGACGTCGCAGCCGGGAGGCGAGGTTGATCGCCGCGGTGGGCACAGGTCCCCGCCGCTTCATCGTGGGCACCGGTTGCGTGGCCGGGATGTCGATCGGCGGGGTCTGCACCACGGTGCGGTTCCCGCTCACGTCGATCACGGTCACCCGTCGCTTCGGCGAGGCCGCACGCACGTCCATCGCGGCGTCCCGGGCGATCGGCCGCAGGTCGACGGGCACCGGCACGATGCCGCGTCGCTCGTCGAGACGCGCGAGCGCGAGGAGGTCCTCGACCATCGTGGTCATCCGGATCGCCTCCTTCTCGATGCGCTCCATCGCCTGCCCGGTCGCCTCGGCATCCGGGATCGCGCCCATCCGGTACAGCTCGGCATAGCCGCGTACGGTGACCAGCGGCGTGCGCAGTTCATGGCTCGCGTCGCCGATGAACCGGCGCATCTGCCGCACCGTGGCATCGCGCTCGGACAGGGAGGCGTCGATGCGGCCGAGCATCGCGTTGATCGCGCGCTTCAGGCGCCCGACCTCGGTGGTCTCCGGCTCCATGTCGGTCAGGCGCAGGCTGAAGTCGCCGCCGGCGATCGCCTCCGCGGTGCGCTCCACCTGTGCCAGGCTGCGGAACGTGAGTGTCACGATCCAGCGCACGAGGATGGCCGCGGCGATCACCACGACCAACGCGAGCAGCGTGTAGATGCCGAGGTAGGTCGCCACCACGCGCTCGGTCTCGGCGGTGGGGATCGCCACCACCTGCGTGAAGAACGGATTGCCGCCGAACTGCGTGACGATCGCCATGGCCCGGTACGAGCCGGAGGGGGAGCCCTCCAGGTCGAACGGTTCGAGCTGGTGCGTGTAGGCGTAATCCAGCGCGAAGGTCGCCGGGAAGACGGCCACCGTGTCGGTCGCCTCGCCGCCGGCGGTGAGCAGCAGCATCCCGGACGCGTCGTACACCGCCACCTCGTAGTCGGTGGGGGCCACGTCGTCGCGCGGGGTGAACACGACGCCGTCGGCGGTCGCCTCGGTCGTCAGCAGCGCGTTCGCGGCGACGTTGCCCTGCGTGAGCGGGGTGAGGGTGGTGTCGAGGTTCGCCAGCAGCGCCGTGCGAAGGAAGAGCATGGTCCCGAGTCCGGTGGCCAGCAGCCCCACCACGAGCACGCCCACCGTGACGCCGGTGACCTTCGCGCGCAGGCTCACGCTGCGCCACCATCGGGTCAGACCGTCGGGGGAGGCGTGGCGCGGCTGCGGATCGGGCATGCGGGGGGACTCAGGCGGTCTTGCCCGCCTTCAGCATGTAGCCGAAGCCGCGCTTGGTCTGGATGAGCGGCTCCGAGGCGTGCGGATCGATCTTGCGCCGGAGGTACGAGATGTAGCTCTCCACGATGCCGGCGTCGCCGTTGAAGTCGTACTCCCAGACGTGGTCGAGGATCTGCGCCTTGCTGAGCACCCGGTTCGGGTTCAGCATCAGGTAACGCAGCAGTTTGAACTCGGTGGGGCTGAGCTCGATCTGCGTGTCGCCGACGAACACGTCGTGCGTGTCCTGGTCCATGGTGAGCTCGCCGGCGCGGATGACGGAGTCCTCGTCGGTCTGCATCGTGCGACGCAGGATGGCCTGGATGCGGGCGACGATCTCGTCCAGCGAGAACGGTTTGGTGACGTAGTCGTCGCCGCCGGCGTTCAGACCGGTGATCTTGTCCTCGGTGTCGTCCTTCGCGGTGAGGAAGAGGATGGGTGCGGTATACCCCGCATCGCGGAGCCGCTTGGTGACGCTGAACCCGTTCATGTCGGGGAGCATCACGTCGAGGAGGATGAGGTCGGGCTCCTCCTCGAGCACGGCGGAGATGGTCTGAGCGCCGTTGGCGACGGCGCGCACCTGGAAGCCGGCGAACTTCAGGCTCGTGATGAGCAGGTCGCGGATGTTCGGCTCGTCGTCCACGACGAGAATGCGCGGTGCGGTCATAGGCCCATTATGGTGACCCATTCGATGGGATGGCTGGATGCGGCGGTGCGCGCGTCGCGCCGGGACGCCTCAGCGGTGCCGCGCGCGCTCGTCGGCGAGCTCGAGTTCGAGGTCGTTCACGCGTTGCCGGAGCGCCAGCACCTTCCGCACGCCGGGGAGCGTCACGCCCTCGTCGGTGAGCTCGAGCACCTCGCGGAGCCGCATGAGGTCGTCGCCGGAGTAGCGCCGCTGGCCGCCCTCGCTGCGGCCGGGGATCACGATCTCCTGCTCCTCGAACCGCCGCAGTGCGGCAGGCTGCACGCCGAGCATGTCCGCCACCTGGCCGATCGTGTAGAACGGCACGGTCGTGTCCTCGAGGGCGGACGGCTTCGCGGTGCGCCGCTTCTGGGTCATCACCCCTCCTGCACTCGTCCTCCGGTCACGGGCATATCGATGGTAATCGTGCTCGGGTCGAAGCCGGTGAGCTCCACGCTGTCGCCGTCGGCGTGCAGCCGCATCCGTTGCTCGCCGACCGGCAGCCCGTCGATCTCGACCTCACCGAGGGCGGCCAGGGCGGGCTCGGCCTCGGCCGTGCCGCGGGGCACGTCGACCTCGAGTCCGATGCCGATGCGCAGCAGCTCGTAGGGTGCGGCGGCTGCCCAGGCCTGCGGCGAGCAGGAGGTGGGGTAGGGGACCGGTGCCGCCTTCTCATCGCGGGCGAACCCGCAGAACAGCTCCGGCAGTCGCCCGTCGAACGCCTCCAGCGCGTCGATGAGACCGCCGACGACGGTCGCCGCGGCGTCACGCCGACCGGATGCGGCCATGCCCGCCGCGATGAGCGCGGTGTCGTGGGGCCACACCGAACCGTTGTGGTAGCTCGCCGGGTTGAACGCCCCCGCCTCGGAGGAGAGCGTGCGGACGCCGTACCCGGTGAACATGTCGGGGGCGAGCAAGCGGTCCACGACCGCGTCCACCCGTTCCGGCGGCACGATGCCCGTCCACAGGCAGTGCCCGGCGTTCGAGGCGACCGCGTCGACCTGCCGCTTGTCGGCGTCGAGGGCGAGGGCGTAGAACTGCTGCTCCGGCATCCAGTACACCTCGTCGAAGCGTTCCCGCAGCCGTTGTGCGCGGGCGTCCCAGGTGCGCGCGGTCGCCGCGTCGCCCCACGCACGCAGCAGGTCGGCGCCGGCGCGCATGGCCGCGTAGGCGTAGCCCTGCACTTCCGCGAGTGCGATCGGCGCGGTCGCGAGCGCCCCGGAGCGGAAGGTGACGCCGTCCACGCTGTCCTTCCAGCCCTGGTTCGCGAGGCCCCGGTCGCTCGACCGGGCGTACTCGACGAGCCCGTCGCCGTCCCGGTCGCCGTACTCGATGATCCATGTCAGGGCGCGTTCCACTGCGGGGCGCAGCGCCCGCAGTTCGTCCGCGGCGACGCCCCAGCGCAGGGCGCGGCCGACGAGCATGACGAACAGCGGGGTCGCGTCGATCGAGCCGTAGTACACGCTCTCCCCGCCGAGGGCGAGCGAGAGGTCGGCGCCGAGGCGCACCTCGTGCAGGATCTTCCCCGGTTCCTCCTCGGTGCGCGGGTCGGTGCGGGTGCCCTGCAGGCGCGCGAGCGTGCGCAGCGTCCCCATCGCGAGTTGCGGCGCGAACGGCAGCGTCATCCAGCTCGTCAGGAGCGAGTCGCGGCCGAACAACGCCATGAACCAGGGTGCGCCGGCGGCGACGACGTCGTCCTCCGGATGCTCCGGGTCGTGGATGCGCAGGGCCCCCAGATCCCGCTCACTCACCCGGAGCGCGTCGGCGAGCACCGGGTTGCCGATCCGCATCGTGGGGGCTTCGTGGCGCCAGCCCCGCATCCTCCGGGCCGGGACCGTCTGGTCGAAGGGGCGCCCGGCGGGGTACAGCGACTCGAGCTCGTGGCCCTGGGCGCTCGGGACGACCTCCACCGTCGTCGACCAGGACCCGCGCGGAGGCACCACGATGCGGAAGGTGAGCGTGTTCGGCGTGGCGACCGCGCCGACGGCGGAGATGCGGACGCCGCGGTCGGTGCCGGGGCGGTCGATCCAGTACAGCAGGTCGCCGCCGACGTGCCGGTGACCGACCGGTGGCAGCTGGCCCGCGCGGTGCTCCTTGACGGTGAACAGGTCGGCGAAGTCCGCATCCACGATGAGGGTGAGGTCGATGCCCGCGGCCTCGGCGCCGTAGTTGCGCAGCGTGAGGTCCTCCCGCATCCCCTGTCCGACCATGCGGTGGCGTTCGACGATCACGGTGCCCTCCGGGTGACCGCTGCGAGGCGCGGCGCGGCCGACGAAGAGCGCGTCGTACGGCTCTGCGGGGATGACGGTGAGGGGCTCGACCGGGAGCCCGTCGAGCAGCAGCTGCCAGCGCGAGAGCACCCGGGTGTCCTTCACGAAGAGGCCCTCCGCACGGTGGGGCTCGATGTCGCCGCCGTGCCCGCACACGCAGAAGGTGGCGCCCTCGACGAGGGTCACATCGGTGCGGGCCGGGAGCACACGGCGCCCCCGACCGTGGTCGGCGGGTGTGGCGAAGGGGGTGTCTCCGTCGGGCGTGCGATCGTGGGACATCGGAACTCCCTTCATCTCGGTACGCAAAAACCTACAACTTGAAGTGTAGGAATTATGCATCCTATGATGCAGTTTCAGACAGTGGTCCGTTCGTGACGCCGTTCAAGGAGGGAGTATGTCAGACGTCGCCATCTCGGCCCCCGGCACCCGGCTCTCCGAGCTCGCGCCCCCGCTGCGGATCGGCATGGTGGCTCCGCCGTGGTTCACCGTGCCGCCGAGCGGCTACGGCGGGACCGAGGCGGTCGTCGCGGCGCTCACGGACCAGCTCGTCGCACGCGGGCACGAGGTGACCCTCATCGCTGCGGGCCCCGCCGGCACGCGGGCGACCATGCATGTGTCGACGTACGAGGAACCGCCCTCGCACCTGCTCGGCTCGAGTGCCATGCCGGAGGTCGTGCACGCCGCCGCGGCCGCACGGGCGCTGGACGAGCTCGACCTCGACATCGTGCACGACCACTCGCTGGCCGGCCCCCTGCTCGCCCGCGGGCGGGAGATTCCCACGGTCGCGACGATGCACGGGCCGGTCGCCGGCGACAACGGCGACTACTTCGCCCGCCTCGGCCGGTCGCTCGACCTCGTCGCGATCTCCCACGCCCAGCGGCATCAGGCGCCGCGCCTGAACTGGGTCGGCACGGTGCACAACGCGATCGACCTGCCGACCTTCCCGTACCGGGCCGACAAGGACCGCGATCTGCTGTGGATCGGCCGCTTCAGCCCTGACAAGGGCGCCCACCTCGCGATCGACGCGGCGCGCGCGGCTGGACGTCGCATCCTGCTCGCCGGCAAGTGCAAGGAACCGGCAGAGCGCGCCTACTTCGAGGACGCGGTGCGTCCGCGGCTCGGGCCCGACGCCGAGTACGTGGGCGAGGCCGACGCGACGCGCAAGCGGGAGTTGTTCGCCAGGGCGGCCGCGCTGCTGTTCCCGATCCAATGGGAGGAACCGTTCGGCATGGTCATGATCGAGGCCATGGCCTGCGGCACCCCTGTCATCGCGACCCGTCGCGGCTCCGTGCCCGAGGTGGTCGACGACGGCCGCACCGGGTTCGTGGTCGACGACGTCGCCGGGATGGCCGCCGCGATCGCACGGGTCGACGACCTCGACCCGGCCGTGTGCCGGGCGCACGTCGCCACCCACTTCGACCTGCCGGTCATGGCCGCGGGCTACGAGCGGATCTACCGGATGCTCGTCGAGGGCAGCCGCAGCATCCGCTCGATCACGCGGGTCGCCTGAGCCTCAGGCGACCGGTGCCAGCAGGTCGTCGGCGTCGAGGATCGTGTAGCTGTAGCCCTGCTCGGCGAGGAACCGCTGCCGGTTCTGTGCGAAGTCCTGGTCGACGGTGTCGCGGGCGATGAGCGTGTAGAAGCTCGCCGTGTGACCGTTCGTCTTCGGACGGAGCAGGCGTCCGAGGCGCTGTGCCTCCTCCTGCCGGGAACCGAAGGAGCCCGAGACCTGGATCGCGACCGACGCTTCCGGGAGGTCGACCGAGAAGTTCGCGACCTTCGAGACGACCAGCAGCGGCACGGTGCCCTCGCGGAACGCCTGGTAGAGCAGCTCACGGTCGTCCACGGGGGTCTCGCCGGTGATCTTCGGCGCACCCAGCGCGGTGGCGAGGGTGTCGATCTGGTCGAGATACTGGCCGATCACGAGGATCTGCTCGCCGCTGTGCCGGGCGGCGAGGGCACGGACGACGTCGATCTTCGCAGGCGCGGTCGCCGCCAGCCGGTAGCGCTCCTCGTCCGCCGCGGCGGCGTATTCGAGCCGGTCGTCGGCGGGCAGGTCGACCCGCACCTCGTAGCAAGCGGCGGGGGAGATGAAGCCCTGCGCCTCGATCTCCTTCCACGGTGCGTCGAAGCGCTTCGGGCCGATGAGGCTGAACACGTCGCCCTCGCGGCCGTCCTCGCGCACGAGCGTCGCGGTGAGGCCGAGTCTGCGGCGCGCCTGCAGGTCGGCGGTGAGCTTGAAGACGGGCGCGGGCAGCAGGTGCACCTCGTCGTACACGACCAGGCCCCAGTCGAGCGCATCCAGGAGCGCGAGGTGCGCGTACTGTCCCTTCCGCTTCGCGGTGAGGATCTGGTAGGTCGCGATCGTGACCGGCTTGACCTCCTTCACCTGCCCGGAGTACTCGCCGATCTCCTCCGGGGTGAGGGAGGTGCGCTTGAGCAGTTCGTCGCGCCACTGCCGGGCGCTGACCGCGTTGGTGACGAGGATGAGGGTCGTCGTCTTCGTGTCCGCCATGGCGGCGGCGCCGACGAGCGTCTTTCCTGCGCCGCAGGGGAGCACCACGACGCCCGAGCCGCCCTCGCTGAAGGTGTCGACCGCCTTCCGCTGGTAGGGACGCAGCTGCCAGCCGTCCTCGACGAGCTCGATCTCGTGCGGGGTGCCGGGGGTGTAGCCGGCGAGGTCCTCGGCGGGCCAGCCGAGCTTGAGCAGCTCCTGCTTGATCTGCCCGCGCGCCCAGGCGTCGACGACGAACGTGTCGGGGCTGGGGTGGGCGATCAGCAGCGGTTGGATGCGCTTGTTCGACGCGACCTGGGTGAGCACCGCCTGGTCGGTCGAGCGGAGGATGAGCGCCTGCTCGTCGTCGCCGTGGGAGCCTCGTTCGATGACGAGACGGCCGTAGCGGGAGACGGTCTCACGGATGTCGGTGGCGACGGAGGCCGGGACCGGGAACCGCGACCAGCGGTCCAGGGTGCCGAGCATGTCCTCCGCGTCGTGTCCGGCGGCCCGCGCGTTCCACAGCCCCAGCCGGGTGATCCGGTAGGTGTGGATGTGTTCGGGGGCGCGTTCGAGCTCGGCGAACACCGCCAGTTCGTGGCGGGCGTTCTCGGCGTCGGGGTGGGCGACTTCGAGCAGGACCGTGCGATCGCTCTGGACGATCAGGGGGCCGTCTGACATGACCGTCGAGTCTACCCGCCGCGGAAGAGGCCGGGCCCGCTCGGGTCAGACCGGGCGCGCACTCTCGATGCTCGACAGCGGCAGGGTGCGTTCCACATCGGCGCCGCGGTCGCGGCCGCGGAGCCTCCCGCCGCCGAGGCCGGTCGCCTCGAGCTGGAAGGTGCGGGTGGACCCGTCCGGCAGCCGCACGGTCACCTCCATGACGGTGCGGTTCCTCACCGCCTGCTCGAGCTCCCGCTCCAGCCATGCGCCCTCCGCATCCGGACCCTGGTGGGTGCGGAGCTCCGCGATGAGCCGGGCGTACCGCTCCAGCCCGGTGGGCGGGTGCGGAGCGGGGTCCGCGCCGTGGCGCTGCAGGGCGCGTCCGTCGCCGTCGCCGTCCACCGCGACCACCGGGTAACGGGCGTCGAACAGGCTCCAGTAGACGGCGTCGCGCGGCGCTCGGGAGACGAGGCGCCCGCCGGCGGGGACCAGGCCGACCGGCCGCAGTGCCTGATCCACCGCGACGGTGGCGAGCAGATCGGCGTCGTCGCTGAGGACGATCGTGTTCCCGGTCTCCTCGTCGACGCCCACCCGCAGCCGGCCGTGCCGGCTCGCGGCGCGGTCGACGAGGTAGGCGAGAGGCTGGGGGATGCCGGTGAGCGAGATCGTGGCGAGGAACTCCCGCAGCGACTCCGCGGTCTCGCCGGCGGCGACGGCGGCCGCGATCGACTCCGGGCTGAACCGGTAGGTGGACGCCTGGGCGCGGCTTTCCCGCACGGCCATGCCGCGCAGCCGCCGCTCGATCTGCGGCAGCAGCGGTCCGGGTGCGATCGCCGACAGGTCCGCCTGCAGGTAGATGCGGTCGATCTCGGTCGGCAGGTGCGGCGCGAGCGCGGTGAGGTCGAGTGTGCCGGTCTCACGGAGCGCGCGGGTCCAGGCGGGCTCGGTGCCGTCGGGCGCGAGCAGCCCGAGGCGCTCCGCTCGGCGGAGGAGCCGGGCGGCCTGCTCCGGCCACGCCGGGTCGAGCGGGTAGGCCTCGCGCCAGCCGAGCGGCGAGGCGAAGCCCGCCGGGGTGCGAAGTCCCTGCGGCAGCGCGTCGGCGAACGCCTGCGCGACGGCGGCCCAGCGTTCGGGCGTGGGAAGGCCGGTCCACCGCTCGGCTTCCGCGGTGGCATGCCACGACCGGCCGAGGTCGCGAAGGAGCCCGGCGTCGGCCGCGGCGGCGATGAGGTCCTCGAGCTCGTCCCCGTCGCCGACGGCGCCCGCGTCGATGAGGCGGCGACGGTCGGCGACGGCGACGGTCCCCGCGCCGGTGCGCGCCACGGGGGAGCCGAGCGCCCACAGCAGCACGTCGGTGATCGCCGCGACCGCGGTGAACGCGTGCTCCGCCGCGGCGGCGGTCTGCTGCCCGTCCGCGGGTGCGGGGTCGGCGGGTTCCGCGGCCGACACGACGCCGGTCGAGAGCTCCCGCAGCCGTGCCGTCACGACCGCGAAGGCCTGCCCGTCGTCGGGACGCAGCAGCATCCGGTCGCGCAGCCCCGTCACGTCGCGTCCGTCCGCGAGTGCGCGCAGCAGGTCGCGGGGGAGCGCGGTCAGTGCCCGGTCGACCGAGACCGGGGAGAGGAGGCCCTCCGCGGCGTCGAAGAAGTCGTGCCATGACGCCTCCGGGGAGACCCCGCGGAGAGTGAGGACGTGCGCGAGCGCAGCATCGTCCAGGCGCGCAAGTGCCCCCGCCAGCGACCGTTCGTCAGAGGAGGCGACCACGGGTTCAGCGGGCGCGGTTGGCCCGGCCCCTCCGCACGAACGACCGGATGATGACGGTCAGCATCATCGCGAAGGCCAGTACGGGGGCGAAGTACACGATGACACTCACCGTGGGCCAGACCCCGGTGGCGAAGTCGGCGCCGGCGGTGGACCCGATCATGATCGCGAAGAAGCACACGACCGACAGCACCAGCAGCCCCAGCGACATGGTCGCCAGGATGCGGTCGAGCCGCTGGATGGGAACGTCGCCGTCGGTCGTCTTGCTCATCCGCACCAGCCTAACGCGTCGGGCCGACCGAGTAGGCTTGGACGAGGGGATTTCCGCCCCGGTTCGGTCGCGCCCGCGTTCGCGGGCCCACGATTCAGTGAGGTGTCCATGCCCACCGGCAAGGTCAGGTTCTACGACGAAGAGAAGGGCTTCGGCTTCATCACCAGCGATGACGGCCAGGATGTCTTCCTCCACGCCACGGCGCTGCCCGCGGGCGTCACGTCGCTGCGGCCGGGCACCCGCCTGGACTTCGGCGTCGCGGATGGCAAGAAGGGCCTGCAGGCGCTGTCGGTGCGGGTGCTCGACGCGCCCGTGAGCCTCGCCAAGCGGGCCCGCAAGCCCGCCGACGACATGGCGATCATCGTGGAGGACCTGGTCAAGCTGCTCGACGCCATCGGCGGCGACCTGCGTCGCGGCCGGTACCCGAGCAGCGGCCACGCCAAGAAGGTGGCCGCGGTGCTGCGGAAGGTCGCGGACGAGCTCGATGCCTGATTCCGAAGCCGTCATCGGCGATCCCGTGGACGACGACTCCGTCGTCGCGCAGACGTCCGACGCCCCCGTGGCGGAGGATGGCGACGTGCCGCCTGCCCCGATCGCCGACCCGGTGCTGGTCGCCGCGCACGACCTCGCCCTGCGCGGGTTGAAGGAGATCACGCCGGAGTCCACGATCGGTCCGGCCGCCGGATACACGGTCGAGGCCGACGGCGTCGTCTCGCTGCGCTTCGAGAACCGCTTGCCCGGATACCCGGGGTGGTATTGGACCGTGAGTCTCGCCCGCGTCGGGGACGAGGACCCGACCATCCTCGAGGCCGAGCTGCTCCCCGGCGAGTCCGCCCTGCTGGCCCCGGAGTGGGTGCCGTGGGCGGTGCGCCTGGCCGAGTACCGCGCGCAGCAGGCGGCCGCCGCCGCGGCTGAGGCGGAGTCCGAGGACGACGCCGAGGACCTGGAGGACGACCTCGAGGACGTCGACGACCTGGATGCGGCCGACTTCGACACGGACGGTTCGCCGATCCTGCATGCGGGTGACGTCGACGGTGTCGACATCGACGAGCTCGACGAGGACGCCCGCGACGACGAGGAAGACGACGAAGACTCGGACGACGAACCCGATGACGATGAGGGTGACGAGTCGGACGATGACGACGCGTCGGATGACGTCGACGATGCGGGCGATGACGAGTCGGAGCCCTCTGTCACCGCCGACGGGGACGACGACGAGGACTGACCCTCCGGCGGCATCCGGCTGACGGCCGCTGCAATGAGAACGGGCCCGCACCGCGCCTTCCGGCGTGGGCGGGCCCGTTCCGCGTGCGGAATCAGATGTGCTCGAGCGTGTAGTCGATGCACCGGATGAGCTGACGCACGTCGTCCGGTTCGATCGAGACGAACGTCGCGATGCGGAGCTGGTTGCGGCCGAGCTTGCGGTAGGGCTCGGTGTCGACGATGCCGTTGTGCCGCAGGCTCGCGGCGACCGCGGCCGCGTCGACGGACTCATCGAAGTCGATCGTCACCACGACCGGGGAGCGGTCGGCGGGGTTCGCGACGAACGGGGTCGCGACCGAGGACGCCTCGGCCCACTCGTACAGCGCCTGCGACGACTCGCGGGTGCGGGCGTCGGCCCAGGCCAGGCCCCCGTTCTCGAGGATCCAGCCGAGCTGCTCGTCCAGCAGCACGAGCGTCGTCACCGCGGGGGTGTTCAGGGTCTGCTGCAGGCGAGAGTTGTCCAGCGCGTTCTTCAAGCTGAGGAACTCGGGGATGTAGCGGTCGGATGCGGCGATGCGCTCGATGCGCTCGATCGCGGCGGGCGAGACCGCGGCGAACCAGAGCCCGCCGTCCGAGCCGAGGTTCTTCTGCGGCGCGAAGTAGTACACGTCGGCCTGCGTCATGTCGAAGTCGATGCCGCCGGCGGCACTCGTCGCGTCGATGACCGTGAGCGCGCCCTCGTCGCCGTGCACGCGGGTGACGGGGGCCGCGACACCGGTGGAGGTCTCGTTGTGCGGCCAGGCGTACACGTCGACGCCCTCGACCGGGACCGCGGTGGTGCTGGAGCCCGGCTCGGCCTTGCGCACGTCCGGGGCCTCGAGCCACGGTGCGGCTGCGGCCTTGGCGAACTTGCCGCCGAACTCGCCGTAGACGAGGTTCTGCGCACGGCGCTCGACGAGTCCGAACGCGGCGGCGTCCCAGAACGCGGTCGAGCCGCCGTTGCCGACGATGATCTCGTAGCCCTCGGGCAGTCGGAACAGCTCGGCGAGGCGCGAACGGACGCTGCCCACGAGGTTCTTGATCGGCTTCTGCCGGTGCGAGGTGCCCAACAGCGTCGCACCCGACTCGACGAGGGCGTTCACCTGCTCGGGACGGATCTTGGACGGACCGCATCCGAACCGTCCGTCAGCGGGCAGGAGCTCAGTGGGTAGCACGACGTGGGGCATACGCACGATTCTACGGTCGCCGCGGGGCCGCCTCCGGCCGGGCGCCGTTGGATAGGCTGGGGTCAAACCCCCACTTTCGCCGAGGACCGCCATGACCGATCTCATCGACACCACCGAGATGTACCTGCGCACCATCCTCGAGCTGGAGGAGGAGAACATCACGCCGCTGCGCGCGCGCATCTCCGAGCGCCTCGGCCACTCGGGTCCCACCGTGTCGCAGACGGTCGGGCGCATGGAGCGCGACGGACTCGTCGTCGTCTCGGACGACCGCACGCTCGAGCTGACGGATGCGGGTCGGCAGAAGGCCGTGGACGTGATGCGAAAGCACCGTCTCGCCGAGCGCCTGCTCAGTGACGTGATCGGCCTGGACTGGGCGTACGTCCACGAGGAGGCGTGCCGCTGGGAGCACGTGATGAGCGAGCAGGTGGAGCGTCGCCTGGTCGAACTCCTCGGTCACCCGACCGAGTCGCCCTACGGCAACCCGATCCCCGGGCTGGACCAGCTCGGCGACATCCCGTCCACCAACTTCGACGAGGGCGTGGTCGGGCTGGTGCGCCACCTCGATGCGGTCGGCGGCCCCACCACCGGCGTGATCCGCCGCCTCGCCGAGCCGGCGCAGGTCGACCCCGAGCTGCTGCAGCAGCTCCGCGCGGCCGGCGTCGTGCCCGGTGCCACCGGCACCTTCCAGTACAACGAGGGCTACGTCCTGGTGGAGATGGACGGTGTCGAGGAAGGCCTCGAGCTGCCGGTCGAGGTCGCCGCGCACATCTTCCTCGTCGCCGCCTGAGTCGTTTGTCCGCTGCGGCCGGGGGCTGCCGCATCCCCTCCTCCCCAGGTCGATGCCCGTCCGTCGTCCGCATCGGAATGTGACTTATTCGTTACCTTCGGGTAGCCTGGACCGGTCCACAGGTGAAAAGCCCACCGACGGACCCCGCCCGGGTTGCCTTTCAGGCTCGTCGTCCGGAGCGGTGCCGCCCGCACATCGTGCCCCGAACACCGAGTGCTGACGAGCCGGCGCACACTGCGCGTAGGCGCCGGAGGGACATTTTGGCTGAACACGTGGATGCGGAACCCCGCGAGCCGGAGACGGCCGCGACCCCCACGCCCGCTCGACGCTCACTGCGTCAGGCGACCCGGGCCACGAAGGACCGGAAGACGAACCGAGCCGCCCGCGCTCCGCGGACCGCTTCCTTCTCGGGCGTGCGCAAGCCGCTCCGCAACGTCGCGATCCTCGCCATGGTCGGCGGCCTCGTGGCCACGGTCGCCCTGCCCGCCTATGCCGCGTGGAACCCGGAGGGTGAGACCCAGACGATCGAGCAGGTCGCCGCCGAGAACGCGCAGTCGCTCATCGTCGCCTCTGACGTCGCCACCACCGACCTCTCCCGCAGCAGCTACGCGGCGACCACCTCGGAAGAGGTCGCCGCCAAGAAGGCCGCCGCCGCGGCGGCCGCCCGCGCGGCCGCCGTGAGCTCCGGCGGTGGTGCCTCGCTCGCATCCGTCGACCTCAACATGGTCGCTCCCGGCAGCGGTGAGATCCGCTGGCCGCTCGACATGTCGACCATCACGATCGGCCGCGGCATCAGCAGCTACCACAACGGCGTCGACCTGCTCGGCGCAGGCGGCACCCCTGAGTTCTCCGCCGCAGCCGGCACCGTCCGCGTCGCCGGCTGGTACTACGGCTACGGCAACGCGGTCGTCGTCGACCACGTCATCAACGGCGTGACCGTCTCCACCCTCTACGGCCACATGTCCGATGTGCTCGTCTCGGTCGGGCAGTACGTGAGCGCCGGACAGATCATCGGCCTGATGGGCTCGACCGGCATCTCCACCGCGAACCACCTCCACTTCGAGGTGCGTATCAACGGCGGGCTCGTCGACCCGATGGGCTGGCTCTACTCCAACGCCGGCTGACGCGACACGCGTCCTCCCTCCGCGCAGCCCGGGCGTGTCCCGCGTGGGTTACGCTGTGTCTCGACGCCCGAGCGAAGCGGAGGACGCCGATGAACGGCAGACCACCCACCCCAACCAGGGATGGGTTCGGTGTGCCCGCGCATCGGCATCATGAGATCGGATGCCACGGGGTCGCCGTGCGTCCGAGGCGCTGTCTGTGAGACAGCGCCTTTTTTCATGCCCCGAGCCGTCCGAGCGCCTGAGATCGAAGAACCGTGAAAGCCGTCCCGGCCATTCGAGAGGACATGGACATGCGCACACTGGTGCTGAACGCGGGCTACGAGCCGCTGGCAGTCGTGTCGTTCAAACGGGCCCTTGTGCTCGTGATGAACGACAAGGCGACGATCGTCGAACGGGTGGAGGGGGAGCCGGTCCGCGCCAGTCGCCGTGCGTACGACCGGCCGGCCGTGATCCTGCTGACCCGGTACGTGCGCATCCCGATGCCGCATCACGTCCCGGTCACGCGGCGTGGGGTGCTCCGCCGTGACGGGCACCGATGCGGGTACTGCGGCAAGACCGCGTCCACGATCGACCATGTGCTGCCGCGCTCGCGCGGCGGGCAGGACACGTGGGAGAACCTCGTGGCCTGCTGCCTGCGCTGCAACAACCTCAAGGGCGACCGCACGCCGCAGGAGATCGGGTGGACCCTGCGGACCGTGCCCGGTATGCCGCGGGGCTCGCACTGGACGGTGCGCGGCGCCGAGCGGGCCGATCCGAGCTGGGAGCCCTACCTGGCACTCGCCGCCTGATCGGGCTCGAGCAGCGCCAGCCAGCGGCGGAGGATCGGTTCGATCGCCGCGGTGTCGTCGGCTCCGAGTTCCGCGAGCAGCCGGTGCTCGTTGGCCATGTGGGCGGTGAACGCCTCGTCGATGAGCGCGGTGCCCGCATCCGTCAGTCGGATCATGCGCCGCCGGGCGTCCTCGGGGGTGCCGGTGCGCACGACGAGGCCGCGGGCGACCAGACGGTCCACGCGTTTGGTGAGCCCGCCGGTGGTGACCATCGTGTGCGCCGCCAGCTCGCCGGCGGCGAGTTCGCCGCCGGGGGAGCGGCGCAGCGAGGCGAGCAGGTCGAACTCCGGCTCGGTGAGCCCGTGCGCGGCGTAGACCGCGTTCAACTGCGCGGTCAGTGCATTCGCGACGCGGTGGAGCCTGCCGATGACGCCCTGCGGCGAGGGGTCGAGGTCCGGCCGCGCGATGCGCCACTCGTCCTGGATGCGGTCGACGCGATCCCGGTTCGCACTCATGGGACGAGGATATCTTCCCGGTAAGCTAAAATCGCTTCCGTGGAAGATAACCGCCTCGCATGGGCGCTCGTGACCGCGATCGCCCCCGTGGCGTGGGGGAGCACCTACTTCGTCACCCGACAGGTGCTGCCGCCCGACGCGGCCCTCTGGGGCGGGGTGATCCGCTGCCTCCCTGCGGGGCTGCTCGTGCTCCTGCTCGTGCGGCGCGTGCCGCGGGGGTCCTGGTGGTGGCGCTCGCTCGTGCTCGGCACCCTCACCGTCGGCGGGCTGAACGTGCTCGTCTACATCGTCGCGCAGCGGCTGCCCACCAGCCTCGCCTCGACCCTGATGTCGACCTCCGCCGCGGTCATGCTCCTGCTGAGCTGGCTGCTGCTCCGCCAGCGACCGCGGCTGTTCGCCGTGCTCGGTGCCCTCGTGGGTATCGTCGGCGTCGTCGTGATGCTGGGGCCCGGCGCCGGTCCGGTCGATCCGTGGGGCGTCATCGCCTCGATCGGTGCGATGCTCTCGTCCTCGCTCGGCTTCGTGCTCACCGCCAAGTGGGGCGCCGACGCCGACGTGCCGCCGCTGTCGATGACGGCGTGGCAGCTCATCGCCGGCTCCCTCGTCGTCCTGCCCTTCGCCGTGATCTTCGAGGGGGCGGCGCCGCCCGCGCTCGACCCGCCCGCGCTCGTCGGGTTCGCCTACGTGATCCTCATCGCGACCGCGCTCGCCTATGCCGCCTGGTTCGCCGGCCTCTCCCGCCTCCCCGGGGCGGTCGTCGGCATCGTGGGCCTGTTGAACCCGGTGACCGGTGTCGTGCTGGGCGTCTTCCTCGCCGGCGAGGCATTCGGCCCGGCGCAGGCGATCGGACTCGTGCTGGTGCTCGGCGGCGTGCTCATGGGCGTCCTGCGTCCACGCGCCCGCGTCCCCGCGGTCGAGGGGCGCGCCCCGATGTGATCGGATTCGGGGATACCGCGGGATTCGGTGCGCATCCGCATCCCGGGTCCGAATCCGGTGAGATCCCCGAATCCCGTGACGGGGCGGCGGGGCTGCGGCGGAGGTCCGTTCGGCGGGATCGTGACGGATGCTGTCCGTCGCGGCGATGGAGACCGCGACGCGGGCGTGGTGTGATGGCCCGATGACCCGAGCGCTCATCGTGATCGACATGCAACGCGGCTTCGACGACCTCGACTTCTGGGGTCCGACCGCGAACCCCGACTGCGAGCGGAACGTCGCCGCGCTCCTGGCCGCCTGGGCGCGGTCGGGCGAACCGGTGGTCGTGGTCCGCCACGACTCCGTGCACCCGGACTCCCCGCTGCATCCGGAGTCGGCCGGCAACGCCCTCGTCGACCCGGTCGCCGCCGTCGAGCCGGCCCTGTTCATCCGCAAGCGGGTGAACTCCGCGTTCTACGGCGACGTGGACCTGCACGCCTGGCTCACGGGGCAGGGGATCCGCGAGGTGGTGCTGTGCGGCATCCAGACGAACATGTGCGTGGAGACCACCGCCCGGATGGCGGGCAACCTCGGATACGACACCACGCTCGTGCTCGATGCCACCCGCACCTTCGACCTGGCCGCGGAAATCCCCGGCGTCGGGCAGGTGCACCGCTCGGCCGCCGAGCTCATGGCGACGACCGCGCTCGTCCTCTCGGAAGGCGGGTTCGCGCGCATCGCGACCACGGCATCCCTCACTGCCTGAACGCCCGATCGCCCGCTCCGGCCGGAATGTCGGAGGTCGAGCATATCTTCGATTCCGACATTGAAGGACCAGAACATACGTTCTAACCTGTCGGAGTGAGGGCGATCGTGGGAACGGATGCTGCAGCCGAGGTCCGCCGCTTGCGCGCGCAGCTCGAGCGGGTGCAGGGGCGCCGGCTCGACGCGCCCCTGCTCCCCACGCCGCCGGCGCTCGCCGAGCTGCTGCCCGGCGGTGGTCTGCGGGCCGGTGCCGCGTACTCCCTCGCGCCCTCGTCGGCGCTGCTGCTGTCGCTGTTCGCCCGGCCCACCGCTTCGGGAGCGTGGTGCGCCGCCGTCGGCATGCCCGAGCTCGGCGCGGAGGCGGCGGCCGGGCTCGGCGTGGTGCTCGACCGGCTCGTGCTCGTGCCCGATCCCGGTCCGCGCTGGCTCGCCGTGGCGGCGACCCTCGCCGAGGTGATGACGATCGTGGCCGTGCGCCCGCGGGGCCGGGTCTCCGACGCCGACGCGTCCCGGCTGCAGGCGCGACTGCGCGACCGCGGGGCGGCGCTGCTCGTGCAGGGACCGTGGCCGCAGGCGGAGGCGGCGATCGAGATCGCCGAGCCGCGCTGGCGGGGGCTCGGCCACGGGCACGGTTACCTCGCGGGGCGCGAGGTCACCATGACCGTCCACTCCCGGCGCAGCCCCGTCCCCAGGCGGGCGCGGATGCTGCTGCCCGACCAGGCCGGTTCCCTCGCCGCGGCACCCGGGACCGCGGTGCCCGACCGGCGTCCGGTGCCGCTGCGGGCGGTGGGCTGATGCCACCGCTGCGCAGCCTCGTGGTGTGGGTGCCGGACTGGCCGGTGATCGCCCTCGCCCGGGCCGGGGAGGTCGCAGCGGACGCACCGGTCGCGGTGATCGCGAACAACGCCGTGACCGCGTGCTCTGCCGCGGCCCGTGCGGAGGGGGTGCGGCGCGGGCAGCGTCGCCGCGATGCGCAGGCGCGCTGCGCCCGGTTGACGGTCGTGCCCGCCGACGAGGACCGCGACCACCGCATGTTCGCACCGGTCGTCGCCGCCGTCGAGGAGCGGGCGCCGAACGTGCAGATCCTCCGGGCGGGCCTGTGCGTGCTGAAGGCGCGCGGACCCGCCCGGTTCTACGGCGGCGAGGAGGAGGCCGCGGCGGTGCTGCGCGAGGCGGTGACCGCGCTCGGCGTCGCGGACGTGCGGGTTGGGGCCGGTGACGGCCCCTTCACCGCGGAACAGGCCGCCCGGGCGACCACCGTCGCGCAGCCGGTGCGGATCGTGCCGCCCGGCGCTGCGGCGGACTTCCTCGCGCCGCTGCCGGTGACGGTGCTCGAGGACCCGCAGCTCGCGCACCTGCTCGCGCGGCTGGGGGTGCACACCCTCGGCGGGTTCGCCGGGATGCCCGCCGAGCGGCTGGGGGAGCGGCTCGGACCGCAGGGTCTGCGCCTGCACGATCTCGCCGCCGGCCGCGACGGCAGCGAGGTGCGGCCGCGCACCCCGCCACCGGAGCTCGAGCGGGAGGTGTGGTTCGATCCGCCGGTGGAACTCGCCGAGCAGGTCGCGTTCGGCATGCGCGTGGTCGCGGAGGAGTTCATCGCGCGCCTGGACGGCATGCGGCTGGTGTGCACCGAACTGCGGGTCGAGTGCGAGACCGAACGGGGCGAGCGCAGCGAACGGGTGTGGCTGCATCCGGGCACCTTCGACGCCGCCGCGGTGGTCGACCGGGTGCGCTGGCAGCTCGCCGAGTCGACTGCGCTCTCCGCAGGGGTGAGCCGGGTGCGGATCTCGCCGGAGGCGGTGGACGCCGCATCCGCCCACGCCCCGGCGCTGTTCGGCGGCGGGGGTGAGGAGAAGGTCCACCACGCGCTCTCGCGGGTGCAGGCCATGCTCGGCCACCGCAGTGTGCTCACCCCGACGGTGGCGGGAGGCCGCTGGCTCGAGGAACGGCAGGTGCTCGTGCCGTGGGGTGACCGGGCGGTGCACGACCGCGACCCCGGCAGTCCCTGGCCCGGGTCGCTGCCGGCGCCGCTGCCGGCGACCGTGTTCCCCCAGACCCCCGTCGTGCAGGTGCGCGACGCCTCCGGCGACCCGGTCGTCGTGGACGGGCGCGGCATGCTCACCGCTCCGCCCGCACGTCTGCTCGCCGAGGGGCGGGAACGGGGCATCCTCTCCTGGGCGGGCCCGTGGCCCATCGCGGAACGGGAATGGGATGCGGCCCGCCGCCGCCTCGCGCACCGGTTCCAGGTCGTCGACGACCGCCAGTGTGCGTGGCTGCTCGTCTGCGAGGACGGGCAGTGGTCGGCCGAGGCGAGGTACGACTGATGGGCTTCAACAACCCGTCCGTGCCGTGGTCCGAGCTCGAACGGGCGCTCAGCGGCACCCGTCGCCCCCGACCCGCCGGCGGCGACGGCCCCGCGTTCTCGCACAAGCGCGGCCCCTACCTCGGCGCCCCGATCGAGCGGCCCGCCGACGCGGTGCCCTACGCCGAGCTGCACGCCCACACCTCGTACTCGTTCCTCGACGGCGCCTCCTCGCCGGAGGAACTCGTGGAGGAGGCCGAACGGCTGGGACTCCACGCCCTCGCGGTCACCGACCACGACGGGTTCTACGGCATCGTCCGCATGGCGGAGGCCGCCGAGCGCCGGCAGCTGAAGACCGTGTTCGGCGCCGAGCTCTCCCTCGGGCTGCCCGCCCCGCAGAAGGGCGTCCCCGACCCCGTGGGCACGCATCTGGTGGTGCTGGCCCGGCGGGAGGAGGGCTACCACCGGCTGGCCGGCGCCCTCACCCGGGCGCAGCTGCGCGGCGCGGAGAAGGGCAGGCCGGTGTACGACCTGCGCGAACTCGCCGAGCAGGCGGACGGGCACTGGGCGGTGCTCACCGGCTGCCGCAAGGGTGCCGTCCGGCAGGCGCTCGCCGCATCCGGTCCCGAGGCCGCGGGGGCGCAGCTCGACCAGCTCGTCGACCTCTTCGGACCGGAGGCCGTGCAGGTGGAGCTGTTCGACCACGGCGACCCGGGCGACAGCCGTGCCAACGACGTGCTCGCCGGGCTCGCCGCGGAGCGGGGGCTGCCGGTGGTCGCGACCGGCAACGTGCACTACGCCCGTCCCGAGAAGCGGGTGCTCGCCGCGGCCGTCGCCGCCGTCCGCGCGAACCGCAGCATGGACGAACTCGACGGGTGGCTCCCCGCCCACGGCGGCGCGTTCCTGCGTTCGGGTGCCGAGATGGCCACGCGGTTCGCCCGCTTCCCCGGCGCCGTCGAGCGCACCGTCGAACTCGCCGACGAGCTGGCCTTCCCGCTGCGCAGTGCCCGCCCTGCGCTCCCGAAGCAGCGGGTGCCCGCAGGACACACCCCCATGTCGTATCTGCGGGAGCTGGTCTGGCGCGGTGCCGCCGAACGCTACCCCGACATGCCGGAGGGGCACCGGGCGCGGCTCGAACGCGAACTCGACGTCATCGAGCGCAAGGACTTCCCCGGGTACTTCCTCATCGTCCACGAGATCGTCACCGAGGCCCGCCGCCGCGGCATCCTCTGCCAGGGCCGGGGCTCAGCCGCATCCAGTGCCGTCTGTTACGTGCTCGGGATCACCGCGGTGGACGCCATCCGGTACGAGCTGCCGTTCGAGCGGTTCCTCTCCAGCATGCGCGAGGAGGAGCCCGACATCGACGTGGACTTCGACTCCGACCGGCGCGAGGAGATCATCCAGTGGGTGTACCGGCAGTACGGGCGCGAGCGCGCCGCGCAGGTCGCGAACGTGATCCAGTACCGGCCGAAGAACGCCGTGCGCGACATGGCGCGCGCGCTCGGCTACTCGCCGGGGCAGCAGGACGCCTGGTCGAAGCAGGTCGAACGGTGGGGTGCGCTCACCGAGTCCGCAGCCGGGCACGACATCCCCGACCAGGTCATCGAGTACGCCACCGAGCTGCTGAAGGCGCCGCGGCATCTCGGTATCCACTCCGGCGGCATGGTGCTCACCGACCGGCCCGTGGGCGAGGTCGTGCCGATCGAGCACGCCCGCATGCCCGGCCGCACCGTCATCCAGTGGGACAAGGACGACGCCGCCTGGATGGGCCTGGTGAAGTTCGACCTGCTGGGGCTCGGGATGCTGGCGGCCCTGCAGCACTGCTTCGACCTCATCCGCGACGCCACGGGGGAGCGGTGGGATCTCGCGGGCATGCCGAAGGAGGAACCCGCCGTCTACGACATGCTCTGCCGGGCGGATGCGGTGGGGGTGTTCCAGGTGGAGTCCCGCGCGCAGATGGGGTTGCTGCCGCGCCTGCAGCCGCGGGCGTTCTACGACCTCGCAATCGAGATCGCCCTCATCCGCCCCGGTCCCATCCAGGGCGGGGCGGTGCACCCGTTCGTGCGGCGGAAGATGGGGCAGGAACCGGTGACCTACCCGCATCCGAAGCTCGTCCCGGTGCTCGAGCGCACGCTCGGGGTGCCGGTGTTCCAGGAGCAGCTCATGCAGATGGCGGTCGCGATCGGCAACTGCTCCGCCGAGGAGGCCGACGTGCTCCGCCGCGCGATGGGTTCCAAGCGAGGGCTCGAGCGTATCGAGTCGGTGCGGGAACAGCTGTACCGGGGCATGGCGGCCAACGGCCTCGACCAGGAGCAGTCCGACGCGATCTACGCGAAGATCCAGGCGTTCGCGAACTTCGGGTTCGCCGAGTCGCACTCGCTGTCGTTCGCGCTGCTCGTCTACGCCAGCTCCTGGCTGAAACTGCACTACCCGGCGGCGTTCCTCGCCGGGCTCCTGCGGGCGCAGCCGATGGGGTTCTACTCGGCGGCGACCCTCACCGCCGACGCCCGGCGCCACGGGGTCGAGGTGCGCCGCCCGCACCTGCAGCGCTCCGGCGTGCAGGCGGGGCTCGAACCCGTCGACGAGCCGGACCGGCCGGGCGCGGCTGGCGCCGATGCGGCGGCCTCCCACCGCCCGCCCACCGGGCTCGAGGCCTGCCTCGACCCGGAGCAGCCGCCCGCCGGACGCTTCGACCGGAAGGCGCCGGACCGTTCCGCCGAGCACCGGCGCGACGGCGCCTTCGCGGTGCGGCTGGGGCTCGGCCAGATCACCGGCATCGGCGACGAGGTCGCCCGCCGGGTGGTCGCCGAGCGCGACGCGAACGGCCCGTACCGGGACATGCGCGACCTGGTGCGGCGCACCGACCTGAACGCCGCGCAGCTGGAGGCGCTCGCCACCGCCGGCGCGTTCGAATGCTTCGGACTCAGCCGGCGGGAGGCGATCTGGCTCGCCGGGCCCGCGTCGCAGGACCGGGCCCGGTATCTGCCGGATTCGCTCGCGTTCGTGCAGCCGCCGCTGTTCGGCGACCAGTCCGCGTACGACGTGCTCGCCGCCGACCTGTGGGCGACCGGCATCAGCACCGAGGACCACCCGCTCACGCACTACCGGTCCGCGCTCGATGCCCGCGGCGTGCTCACCTCGCGCGAGATGCACGCCGCGGAGCCCGGCCGGCGCATCGAGGTCGCGGGCCTGGTCACCCACCGGCAGCGGCCGGCGACCGCATCCGGGATCACGTTCCTGAACCTCGAGGACGAGCACGGGCTCGTCAACGTCATCTGCTCGGTCGGGGTCTGGAACCGCTATCGCCGGGTCGCTCGGGACGCGCCCGCCCTCATCGTGCGCGGGATGCTGGAACGCTCGGCCGAGGGGGTCGCCAACCTCGTCGCCGACCGGTTCGAAGACCTCCGCGTGGGCGTGCAGCACCGCTCCCGCGACTTCCGCTGATCCGCCCCGCCCGGCTCCCTCGCCCTCGCCTTCCGCCGGCGTGTCGCGCCCGAGATCCGAACGACGGCGCCGGCGGGGGCGGGCATGCGTGTGGCCCGGGGCGGATCCACCCCGGGCCACAGAAGCCTCAGATCACTCGACGATGCCGAGCGCGAAACGGACCGAGCCGTCGGCGCCGAGTTCCGCGTCGAGCACCCGGTCGTTGAGGGCCGCGCTGGCGACCTCGTCGACGAACACTCGTGCGCCGTCGGTCTCGACGACCGTGTCGGTGGGCTCCGGCTCCTGCACGAGCGCGAGCTCGAAACCGGTCTGGGGGCCGGTGTCGCGGATGCGAAGTCCGGCGCCGACCACGGGGATCTGCGCGGTGATGGTCTTGACCGCGGTGGCCGCGTTCTCCGTCAGTGTGAGCATTGCGCTCTCCTTCCATCGATGGTGCGGAGTCGGCCACGATTCCGAGAATCGCGGTGGGATGCAACCGCAACAGCCCCCTTGCCAGGGAACTCCCACCTGCGCTCAGGGGGTCGGGTCGCGGGTGTCGTACCGGTCGAGGGTGGGGATGCGGCGATGCCCGTCGGTGCGCAGGGCCCGGGCGGTCGCGGCGACGCCCCATCCGATGAGCAGGACCAGCACGACGACGAGGACGACCATGACGCTCTCCTTCCGGGATCGGGTGCGTCGATCCCAGCAGGGGCGTGCGGGTGCGGTCTCGGGCCGCCCGCCCGCGAGTGGACTGCCCGCCCCGGCGATCCGCGGAATCCCGGGGCGTCGGGGCGGGCGACGAGGCCACCGCGTGCGGATTGGACCGGCGGGTCAGTCCACCATCCGCTGGTCGGTGTTCGAGTACGCGATGCTGTCGGCGGTGGCGCCCACGAGCCCGAAGGTGACCCGCAGCAGCGTCGGCTCGACCCCGTCCTTCGGCGGCGGGGTGTCGGCGCCGAGGGTGAGCGTCCGTCCGTCCGGGGTCGTCGCGGTCAGCGAGTTCAGGTACACCGACACGTTCCCCGACAGGGTCATCCGGTCGGCGGTGGTCACCAGGCCCGGCGCGTCGAAGTGGCCCACGGTGAGCGCGAAGCCGTCGACCGTGATGGTCTCGGCCGAGATCTTCAGCGCCGCCACGCGTGAGCCGTCGGCGAGCGGGACGGTGACGATCGAGACACCCCGGAGCCCGGTGAACGACAGTGCGTCCGAGCCCATCTGGGCGGGCGGCCGTGTGAACACCGGCGCCGCGTCGTCCGGCACCGCCTCGACCGGCTCGGCCTCCTCCTCGGGGGCAGGGTCGACGTCGCCGTCGGCGGGCGGCGCCTCCGGCGTCTCCGCGGGTGCATCCGGGTCGGACGCGGGTGCATCCGGGGCGGCATCGTCCTGCGCCGGAGGTGTCGTGGCGGATGCGGCCGGGGTGGGGGAGCCCTCGGGATCCTCCGCCTCGTCGTCCTCGCACTCCCAGATGAGCGGGATCGGGATGCAGAACGCCGCGGTCGATGCCGACCGTACCGGGGCCACGGCCGCACCGGACAGGACGGATGCGCCGACGACCGCCGCCACCGCGATCGCCGCCGCTCGCGAGCGCGGCCCGATCCGCCCGGTCACGATGCCTCCTCGGGCGCGGCGTCGAGGGAAGCGACCGGCTTCGGCAGCCACGACACGGCGATGACCCCGCCGACCGAGGTCAACAGCATCCCGACCAGGAATCCGCCGAGGTTCACGCCCACGATGGAGTACAGGCCCACGGCGAGGGCGAGGACGCCGTAGAAGATGCGGTGCGCAGGCATCGCGATCACGAGCACGCCGAGCAGCACGAGCAGCAGCGGGATGATCGTGGCCTGCAGGCCCTCGATCCCGAGGTGGATGTGCAACTCACCGAGTTCGAGTTGGCCGGACAGGAACATCTCGATCCCGCCCAGGGCGATGAGCACCCCGCCCACAAAGGGCCGGCGACGCCGCCACGCGCGGAACCGCGCCCACCGGGACGGGCGCTGTCCGCGATGCCGCGCCGCGGTCATCTCGCGTCGGCCTCCGGTCAGAAGCACGTCTGCCCGTCGGTCAGCTCCAGCGTCATGCCGGCGAGGTTGAACACGCCCGCCTGGGTGCTCCACGCCGTCTGCTGGAGGCTCGTGATCCGCACGGTGTCGGCGTCCTGGGCGAAGTCGCCGGCGTCGCCCTTCGCCTCGGTGTTCACGGTGGACGCGTCCACGCCGATGCGGATGTTGCTGAACGAGGAGTCGCCGCGAAGGCCCGTCATGCCCAGCTGCAGGTCGGTGGCGGTCACCGGGGTGTCGCCGCCGCCCGCCTTGATGAGCACGCCGACCGTGCCGAGCGGGGTCTCGGTGACGACGGACTGGCAGAGGTCGACGAGCGTCGCCTCCTTGATGTTCGCGATCGCGACGGCGTGCTCGCCGCCAGCGGTGTCCTGCGTGACGCCGCCATACTGCGAGAAGCCGGTGCCGTCGAGGCTCGCCGCACTGATCTGGAACTGGCTGCCGGACACGGCGAACGAGACGGGCACGGCGCCCTGGGCGACGCCGCCCATGAGCGATGCGGCGATGACGCCGACGGGGACGGCGGCCAGGGCCACGCGTCCGGCGCGGGAGCGGGTCAGGGATCGGATCTTCATCGGTCCTCCGGGGGTGAGGGACGGCCACAATGCCGTCGCCCTTTGAGGCTAAGCGTCGTTGACAGATGGTCAATAGGCGATGAGAGGAGTCTCACGTCCATCTCCTCGAACGCGCGCGGCGTAGGGTCGGAGGCGTGGACAGCGACCGGCGCCGGCGCCTCACCCCGGACGAGCGACGATCGCAACTGCTCGCGCTCGGCGTCGCGTTCCTCGCCGAGCGCCCCCTCGACGACCTCACGATCGAGGAGCTCTCGGCGCGTGCCGGCGTCTCGCGCGGCCTCGTCTTCCACTACTTCGGCTCCCGCCAGGGGCTGCACCGCGCGGTCGTGACCGCCGCCGGGCACAGCATGCTGGCCGCATCCGTCCCGCGTGCCGACCTGCCCCCGCTGCGGCGACTGCACGACACGCTGCACCGGATCGTGGCGTTCGTGCGCGAGTACCGCGGCACGTTCCACTCCCTCGTGCGCGGCGTCGCAAGCGGCGACCCGGTGGTCCGGACGATCGTCGACGGCACGCGCGACGAGCACGCCGCCCGCATCATCGCCGTGTTCGTCGAACTCGGCGTGCCGGAGACCGCAATCCTGCGGGTCGCACTGCGGTCGTGGATCGCGTTCGCGGAGGAGGTGCTCATCGAGCTCGCCCTCGGCACGGAGACCCCGGCCGAGGAGATCGTCGCGTTCCTCGCGCGGAGCGCGCAGGGCGTGGTGGATGCGGCGACCGCACCGCCGCATCCGGTCGGCTGACCCGGCTCAGCGCTGCTCGGTGACGGGCTGCCGCTCCATGAGTCGCCACGACCCGCCCCGGAGGGGCGAGAGCGTCGCGAGGAGGCGCTGCGAGGCGGGCGGGGCGTCATGCCGTCAGGGCAGAACCACAAGAACTGTTGCGCAACATGTCTCGCGGGACCGGGCGGGTGTGCGACGCAACCCCTGTCGTCCGCTCGGGTGCCGGGCCTACGCTTCCGACATGGCTCAGAAGATCGCGAACCTGCTCATCGACACCCTGGCCAGCGCCGGAATCACCCGGATGTGGGGCCTGCCCGGCGACTCCCTCAACGCCGTCACCGACGCCCTCCGGCAAGACGGGCGCATCGAGTGGCTGCACATGCGGCACGAGGAGGGCGCCGCGTTCGCCGCAGGCGCGGAAGCGGCCGTCACCGGGGAACTCGCGGTCGTCGCCGGCAGCTGCGGGCCGGGGAACCTGCACTTCATCAACGGGCTGTACGACGCGCAGCGCTCCCGTGTGCCCGTGCTGGCGATCGCCTCGCACATCCCGTCGGCCGAGATCGGCAGCGGCTACTTCCAGGAGACCCACCCGGTCGAACTCTTCCGGGAGTGCAGCGTCTACTGCGAGATGATCGGCGACCCGGCACAGGCGCCGTGGGTCATCGAGGCGGCGATGCGCGCCGCCGTCGAACAGCAGGGCGTGGCTGTGCTCGTCGTGCCCGGGGACATTTTCTTCCAGGACGCCCCGTCGCGTCGTCCCTCCGCGCCGATCCGGGCGAGCCGCCCCCGCATCCTGCCCGCCGAGCACGAGTTGCAGGCCGCGGCCGAGGTGCTGGACGCGGCGAAGAAGGTCACGATCCTCGCGGGGGCGGGTGTCGCCGGTGCGCACGCGGAGGTGCTGGCGCTCGCCGAGCGCCTGCAGGCACCGATCGTGCACGCCTTCCGCGGCAAGGAGCACATCGAGTTCGACAACCCGTACGACGTCGGGATGACCGGTCTGCTCGGGTTCGCGTCCGGTTACCGGGCGATGGAGAAGTGCGATGCGCTGCTCATGCTCGGCACCGACTTCCCCTACCGGCAGTTCTATCCGGACAAGGCGAAGATCGTGCAGGTCGACGTGCGCGGGGAGCAGCTCGGCCGCCGGACCCCGATCGACGTGGGCCTGGTCGGCGGGGTGAAGGAGACCGCATCCGCGCTCGTGCCGCTGCTGCGCGCCGACAGGGACGACAAGCACCTGCGCGACGCGGTGAAGCACTACGAGAAGTCCCGGCGCGACCTCGAAGGTCTCGCGAACGACGACGGTCGTGCGCCCGTGCATCCGCAGTACGTCGCGCGGCTGATCGACGAACTGGCGGCGGAGGATGCGGTGTTCACCGCGGACGTCGGCACACCGGTGATCTGGGCCGCCCGGTATCTGCGGATGACGCGGGGCCGGCGGCTGCTCGGGTCGTTCACGCACGGGTCGATGGCGAACGCGCTGCCCCAGGCACTCGGTGCACAGGCCGTGGACCGTGATCGGCAGATCGTCGCGCTCGCCGGTGACGGGGGACTGGCGATGCTGCTCGGCGAACTCATCTCGGTGCGGCAGAACGAACTGCCGGTGAAGATCGTCGTCTTCAACAACTCCGCGCTCGGGTTCATCGAGGTGGAGATGAAGGCTGCCGGCATCGTGAACTTCGGCACCGACCTGCGCAACCCCGACTTCGCGGCGATCGCGACGGCGATGGGCATCACCGGCATCCGGGTGGAGGCGGGCGCCGACGTCGAACCGGCGCTCCGCCGCGCGTTCGCCGACCCCGGGCCGGTGCTCGTCGACGTCGCCGTCGCGCGCGATGAGATGGCGATCCCGCCGACGATCACCGCCGCGCAGGCGAAGGGGTTCAGCCTCTGGGCGCTGCGGACCGTGCTCTCCGGCCGTGGTGACGAGCTGCTCGACCTCGCCGACACCAACGTCTGGCGCCGGATCTTCAGCTGACGGTGTTCACAACTCAGGCAGAACCGTGCTTCTCGCCCCGGATCGCAGGCGGAGACTCCAGTTCTGCCTGAGTTGTGAATGGGAGGCGGTCGGGTTGGACGGAATCCCCGGTTCGATGACGGGCTAGCGTTGAACTGATGGGATTCGACGGGCACCGGCGGGGCGACCGCGCCTACCGCAGACTGCTCGTCGGGCTGTTCTTCGCCGGCGTCGCGACGTTCGCGCAGCTGTATGCACCGCAGGCGGTGTTGCCCGCGCTCGCCGCGGACTACGGGGTCTCGCCGGCGTCGGCGGCGCTCGCCGTCTCGACCGCGACGCTCGGGCTCGCGCTCGCGGTGATCCCGTGGTCGATTGCGGCGGACCGGTTCGGTCGTCGGGCGACCATGGGCGTCGGCATCGCGGGGGCGACGGCGCTCGGGCTGCTCGCACCGTTCATGCCGACGATGGAGCTGTTCCTCTCGGTGCGGTTCGCCGAGGGGCTCGCCCTCGGCGCGGTGCCGGCGATCGCGCTCGCGTACCTGAACGAAGAGGTCCACGCCGGGCATGCACCGCAGGCGGCGGGCAGCTACATCGCCGGGACCACCGTCGGCGGCCTCGGCGGCCGGCTCATCGCCGGTCCGCTCGCCGAGCTCGGCCGGTGGGAGACCGGCGTGTTCCTCGCGGCGGCGGTGTGCGCCGCGAGTGCCGTGCTGTTCCTGTGGCTCTCGCCGCGCGCACGCGGGTTCACCCCGCAGCCCGTGCACCCCGCTGCGCTCACGCGGCGGCTGCTCGCGAACCTGCGCTCACCCGCGCAGCTCGCGATGTACGCGCTCGCGTTCCTGCTCATGGGCGGGTTCGTCGCGGTCTACAACTATCTCGGGTTCGCCCTCGCAGCGCCCCCGCTCGGGCTGCCGCAGTGGCTCATCAGCCTGCTCTTCCTCGCCTACGTCGGCGGGACGTTCGCGTCGCCGCGCGCCGGCGCGCTCGCGGCCCGGTTCGGCCGGTCCCCGGTGCTGCTCGGCGCGATCGCGGTCATGATCGCCGGGCTCGTGCTGACCGCGGTGCCGGTGCTGCCGGTGATCCTCGCCGGGCTCGTCGTCTTCACCGCCGGGTTCTTCGCGGCGCACACCGTCGCATCCGGGTGGAGTCCCGCATCCGCTCCGCCCGGCACCTCTGCGCAGGCCTCGTCGCTGTACTCGCTGGCCTACTACGCCGGCTCGAGCGCGCTGGGCTGGGGCCTCGGGTTCGTGTTCGACGGGCTCGGCTGGCCCGGCGTCGTCGCCGTCGTGACCGGCGTGTGCATGCTCGCCGCGGTGATCGCGGCGGTCACGCTGCGGCGGGTGACGGATGCGGCGCGGCCGGCGCCTGCGGGCGCGCGCTGACGTGATGGCGGGATACACGCGTTACTCGTTTTGGCCCGGATTTCCGGGGGGTCTGAGTGCCCTTCGGCATCCCGATCCTCCACGGCGCGGGAGTTAATCCTCCGGTCCGTGGCGAGTGTGCGTACGTTGTCCACGTCAGCGGCGGATGCCGCTGACGCTGCCGCGTGGGTTGAGGCGGTCATGCCGTCCCGTTCCCGCACGGCGCGGTTCCTGTTTCGTCTTCCGGTCCAGCAAGCTGGGCTCGGGAGCTTCCGCAGGCGTTTAGCCTCGATCCACCGATGATCCTTCGGTTGGTGGGGTCGGCTTGATCGGGGTGGGGTGATCTGTCGTGGGCAGGGCTGAGTTCCGGGCGTCGCATCCCGGTCGTCCACTTCGTTCTCGGTCGTGCCGCTGGTGGCGGCGGTGGTCAGCTTGCCACTGACGGTGGTGGCGCGTGCGTAGTCATGAAGAGTCGGTCGAACGCGCTTTGCCAGGGCCAGGCCTCGGGCAGGTGCAGGGTGATCCGGCGCGCGGATCGCGTCAACCGTGCCGGGTCGGTGATGAGGGTGCGGCGGATCGTCGCGGTCGTCGCTCGGGCGAGCCGGCCAGCCTGGTCTGCGATGAGTCCGGCAGCGCGGGTGAGGTTGAACGCGATCACGGCGAGCACGAGCCAGGCGCTGTTCGCGGTGAACACCCCGGAGGGCAGGTGAGCGAGCGGCCCGCCCTTCAGGTCGGCGTGGACCTGTTCGATGATCGCGTGCGCCCGGTGGGTCTTGTCCGCGACGACGGTGCCCATCGTCGTCTTGTCGGTGGTGGTGAAGAACGCGTGATGCCGGTAGCTGTCGAACAAGGTCGGCTGCTCGACCTGCTTGGGGTTCAGGTCTGGGATCCGTCGGACCACCAGTCGTCCTTCAACCCGTTCGGCGATCTTCCGGGAACGGAACGCGACGAAGGGCACCTCGGCGACCTCGGCTCTCGAGATCAGCTGACCGGTCGCTTCGTCGCGGATCGAGTCGGTGTACTCGATCATCTCCCACGCATCCTCAGGGATCGACGCGATCGCCGTCTTCACCGCGGGGTCCATCCGAACGGTGACAGACACGTCCGCGCCGGCCTTGATCGCGGTGCCGATGGTGGCGTGTCCGTAGAACACGGAGTCCGCTCGCAGCAACGGGCGGGCGCCGCTTCCGGAGTGCATGCGGCGGAGGGTGGCCAGGGCGTCGCCGACGATCCTGGCGGCGCCCTTCGGGGGCCCGGTCTTCCCCTGCCGCAGCCGCTGCCCCAGGATCACCGGCGCCGAGGCCGAGGTGCTGGCGGTGGCGATGAGGGCGTTCAGACCGCGGACGCCGGAGTACCCGAACGAGGCGCCCTGCTTCTGGTATCCGTGGACCTCGATGATCGTGTCGTCCAGATCCACCATCACCCGCTCGTCGTTCGACGCCCGCAGCAGCGGCACGGACTGGGTGAGGTTGACCAGGGTTCGGGAGGCGACGGCGTCGAGTTGGCGGACGTGTCCGAACCGGAACTCGCGCAGGAACGACCCCAGCGTCGACGGCGCATACGTCCGATCGAACAACCGGCCCATCCCGCCGTGACGGAGCACGTTCATATCGTCGATCGAATCCGCGCCGGCGAGCATCCCCGCGACCAGCGTCATCACCTTGCCGCCGGCGCTCGCACCTTTGTCAGTCGGGACGCTCAATCGCGACTGGGCGAGCTCGTCGAGCCCCGCGGAACGGGCGAGGCGGAGCATCGGAACCAGGCCCGCGGCCGACACAAGATTCGGATCGTCGAACATCGCCGACACTGCAGCGGGAGCATGCTTGAATTGCACCTACGAGATGCCTCTCGTTTCTGGGAACTAGAACCTTAGACAAGCTCTATTTTCCCTGATCCGAGGGGCATTTTCGCGTCACGGCACCCGCTCAAGCCCCAGGCTCATCGGTGGATCGAGGCTTAATCAAGCCATCGAGGTCGGCGGTGCGGCTGGCGGACATATCTCTCAATGAGGACACCGGCAGGGTCGGTCATTCTGTGGGTCACACCAGCCAGCACCACGTTGCCGCGCAGCATGCTGGGAGTCTCACAGTCGTTCTTCGCCCTGCTGCAAACGAACGTCCTCAACCGGCAGTGCAGACGCACCCTTCTGACGCGGCCTTCGGAGCGGGCCCGGCGAAGCTCGCCGCCCGGCGAGAGGATGCGCCGTGCCCATGCGCCACGACTTGCACACCAGGACCTTTGCGGGCACCGCCGCCCCTCGAGATCGCGCCCACAGACCGTGCTTGACACCGCAAACGGCATACTTATACTCTTTATTCACGCCTAAACAAAGGAGTGAAGTGGTCGCAACGCCGCGGAACCAGGCCGACGTCAATCGCACGGCGATCCTCGCGCACATCGGTGCCCAGGGGCCGGCGTCGCGAGCAGACCTCGCCCGCGCTCTTGACGTCTCTCCGGCGCTCATCACTCAGCTCACTCGCGACCTCCTCGCGGAAGGCCTTATCGAAGAGCTCGAAGCCGCCAGCAGCGGCGGCCGCCCCGCCCGCATGCTCGGACTCGTCTCGCGCGACATCGCCGCGATCGGCGTCAAGGTCGCTCCCGACCACGTCGCACTCGTCGAGGTCGCGATCGACGGCGCCGTCCGCCGCTCCGCGACCCACGCCTTCGACGCCGTCTCGCCGCTCGCCGCATCGAACCTCATCGAACTCGCTCAACGCTTCATCGCCGACGGTGAGTCGAACAACATCCTCGGCGTCGGCGTCGGGCTGCCCGGCACCGTCGCCCAGCAGGGGATCGGCGTCGTCGACTCGACTCAGCTCGGCTGGAACCAGGTGCCGCTCGGCGAGCAGCTCCGCCGCGCGCTCGACCTCCCGGTCGTCGTCGAGAACAACGTCAATGCGCTGAGCGTCGCCGAGCAGCTCTTCGGCCAGGGCCGCGACTTCGACAACGTCCTCGTCGTGACCGTCGGAAACGGCGTCGGCGCGGGTCTCATCGCCGACGGCGCCATCGTGCGGGGTCGCGCGGGCGGCGCCGGCGACCTCGGTCACGTGCCTGTGCGCGAAGACGGCCCGCTCTGCCAATGCGGAAACCGCGGATGCCTCGAAGCGATCATCGGCCAGTCGGCACTCGTCAACGACGCCCGGTCGATCCGCCTGCTCGGACCAGACGAGGGCATCGACGACCTGCGAGCACTCGCGGATGCCGGCAACGAAGGCGCTCGCGAGATCTTCTCCCACGCCGGACACCAGCTCGGACGCGCCCTCGCGGGAGCCGTCAACCTGATCGACCCCGAGATCGTCGTGCTCTCGGGCGAAGGCGTCGAGGCGTGGGCGCACTGGTCGTCCTCGTTCGAGCACGCCCTTCGCAGCGCGCTCGTTCCCGGCAAGCGCGGCATCCCGGTCGCGGTCGAGCGCTGGCAGGACGACCGCTGGGCGCAGGGCGCCGCCGCCCTCGTGCTGGCCACCCCGTTCGACGCGCAGGGTGTCGCCGGCGACCAGGGCCGCCTCGTGCGCGAACGCCTCGTCGCCTCGATCGAGGCCAAAGCGTAAGCGAGCAGGTCGAGCAAGGACAGCACCCCCGTGAGCACCATCACCCTCCGCGCAGCGGCGGCCGAGGCATCCGTCTCAGCGCCACCGCCCGCCGCCGCGCGCCGCAAGCCGCCGAAGGGCAAGCGCCTCAAGTATGCGCTGACCATCGCGGTCTTCCTGCTGCCGAGCCTCATTCCGCTCGTGATGTTCGTCCTGGGCCCGATGGTCTCGGCGGCGTGGACGAGCCTCCACTCGTGGAACCTCATCGGCCCCATGCAGTGGATCGGGCTCGACAACTACATCTTCCTGCTGACCGACCCAGCGACGCACCAGGCGTTCCTGCACACGGTGTACTACATCGTCGGGTACCTGCCGCTCGTGTACGTCGGCGGCCTCGCGCTGGCCCTCGCGCTCAACACCGCCCTCAAGGGTCGGGCATTCCTGCGTGGCGTGTACTTCCTGCCGGTAATCACGAGCTGGGTCGTCGTCGCGCTCGTGTGGCGGTGGCTGCTCAACCCGAGCACGGGCGTCGTCAACAGCGTGCTCGCGTGGTTCGGCATCGAAGGACCCGGCTGGTGGGCCGATCCCGCATGGGCGATGCCGTCGATCATCCTCGCGTCGGCGTGGAAGGACCTGGGCTTCGTCATGGTCCTGCTCCTCGCAGGCCTCCAGGCGATCAACCCCGACCTCTACGAGGCAGCCGAGCTCGACGGCGCCGGCTGGTGGCGACGCCTGTTCAGCATCACGCTCCCGATGCTGTCGCCGTCGACGTTCTTCGTGATCGTCCTGTCGCTCATCAACGGCTTCCAGGTGTTCGACCAGGTCTACGTCATGACCGGCGGAGGACCGAACAACGCGAGCCAGGTCGTCGTGCAGCAGGTGTACGACCTCACGTTCCGCTACGGACAGGCGGGCATGGCATCCGCCCTGTCGTGGCTGCTGTTCTTCGTCATCCTGATCGTCACGCTCATCCAGTTCTACGGCCAGCGCAGGTGGGTGAACTATGACTAGCACCGCGCTGAAGAACAGCACCCTGCGCAGAACCGCCCTCTACGTCGTCCTCATCGCAGGCGCGCTGATCATGGTGTTCCCGTTCGTCTGGACGGTCGTCACGAGCATCACGCCAGGTGCGACGCTCACGACGACGCCGAAGATCATCCCGGATGACCCATCCCTCGCCCCCTACTTCGAGCTGTTCGATCGCGTGCCGTTCGCGCGCGTCATCATGAACTCGCTCCTCATCGCCGGTGTGAGCACGATCCTGCAGGTCGTCACGAGCGCGATGGCCGCGTACGTTTTCGCACGCCTGCCGTTCCCCGGCCGGGGAGCGATCTTCGTCGTGTACCTCGCGACGATGATGATCCCGTTCCAGGTGCTCATCGTGCCGTTGTTCGCCGAGATGAAGACCCTCGGCCTCATCAACACCTACTGGGGCGCGATCCTCCCCACGATCGCCTCCGCGTTCGGCGTCTTCCTGCTGCGGCAGGCGATGAGCACCGTCCCTTACGACCTCGATCAGGCGGCCACGCTCGACGGCGCGGGACATTTCCGGATCTTCTTCCAGATCATGCTCCCGCTCATCCGCCCCGCGCTCGCGACGCTCACGGTGTTCGCATTCCTCAACACGTGGAACAGCTTCCTGTGGCCGCTCATCATCCTGCGCGATCCGCTCATGCAGACGCTGCCCGTCGCGCTGTCGAGCCTGCAGGGGCAGTTCTCGACCCAATGGGACGTGCTCATGGCGGGCTCCGTCATCAGCATCATCCCGATGTTCGCCCTCTACGTCTTCGCCCAGAGGTACATCGTCCAGGGCGTCGCCGGCACCGGCCTCAAGTGACCCGCATCCGATACCCGCACCGAACGAACCAACCCACCGATCCGCACCGATAAACATCGAAGGAGATGGCAACTCACATGAGAACCACCAAGACACTCATCACGGCGACGTCGCTCGCGGCCCTCACGGGCCTCGTCCTGACCGGATGCTCCACCGCGAGCAACTCCGACTCGGGTGGCGACAGCGGCGAGAAGGTCACGATCACCTACTCCAACTTCATCTCGAACGGCGGCAATGAGGAGAACCTTCAGAAGATCGTCGACGCGTTCGAGGAGGAGAACCCCGACATCACCGTCGAGGTGCAGACCGCGCCCTACTCGGACTACTTCACGCAGCTGCAGACCGACCTCGCCGCCGGCACGCAGGCCGACGTGTTCGACGTCGACGCGGGCAGCTTTCCGAACATCGCCGCCAACGGCGTGCTCGCGCCGCTCGAGGACTTCGACGCGTCGGCTTACCGCGAGTCGGTGCTCGACGTCTACAACGTCGACGGCGTCCAGTACGGCCTGCCCACCTCGTTCTCGGACGTCGTGCTCTTCTACAACAAGGAGCTCTTCGACGCGGCCGGCGTCGACTACCCGACGTCCGACTGGACGTGGGCCGACGAGAAGGCGGCGGCCGAGAAGCTGACGGATGCCGCATCCGGCGCCTGGGGCGACTACCAGCCCATCTCGTACTACGAGTACTACAAGGCGGTCGACCAGGCCGGCGGCTCGTTCCTCAACGAGGACGGCACCGAGGCGGCCTTCGACTCCGAGGCGGGCCTCGCCGCGGCCGAGTGGCTCGCAGGCAAGTCGGGCACCGTCATGCCGACGGCCGCCGACGGCGCGGGCACGCCCGACTTCGACACGAACCTGTTCAAGGACGGCAAGCTCGCGATGTGGCACACGGGCATCTGGATGATCAGCCTCGTCGGCGACCTGCCGTTCGAGTGGGACATCGCGGTCGAGCCGGGCGACGCGCAGCAGGCCAGCGCGACGTTCTCGAACGCGGTCGTCGTTTCGGAGAGCTCCGAGCACAAGGAGGCCGCGCAGAAGTGGGCGGAGTTCCTGACCAGCTCGAAGACGATGGTCGACGTGCGCCTCGAGGCGGGCTGGGAGCTCCCGGCGATCAGCGACGAGTCGCTCCTGCAGCCGTACCTCGAGCAGACCCCGCCGGCGAACCGCCAGGCCGTGTTCGACTCGCTCGACAACATCGCGGTCGCCCCTGACCTCGGCCCGAACGCGACCCAGATCCAGGACGCCGTCACGAACGCCCTCGGCGAGATCGCCGCAGGACGCGCCGAGACGGATGCCGCGATCGCCGCGCTCGCCGAGCAGGTGAACGCGCTCCTCGAGCAGTAACCGCGCCCGTCCCACCACTCGTCCGCTCACAACGAAGGACCGTTCGTGTCATACGACCCTGCGCTCGCGGCGCTCGCCGAGAGAAGCATCCGCCTCATCACCGAACTGCAGACCCCCGAGGGGGCGTACCCGGCGAGCCCCACGTTCTCGGCGTACGTCGGCTACAGCTGGCTGCGCGACGGAGCGTTCATAGCCGACGGCGCATCGGCGGCGGGGCAGGTCGAATCGGCGAGCCGGTTCTTCGACTGGTGCGCCGCGGTGACGGTGCGCCGGGCGGAGAAGATCCGGTGGATCGTCGACGAGTCCCGGGCGGGCCGACCGCCGGGGCCGGAGCACATGCTCCCCGCGCGCTTCACGTTCGCGGGCGACGACGGGGCGGACGAGTGGTGGGACTTCCAGCTCGACGGGTACGGCACGTGGCTGTGGGCGCTCGTGGAGCACCTCGAGCGGCACGGCCTCGACGGCTCGCGCTACCGCGAGGCCGCGCAGCTCACCGCCGAGTACCTTCTCGTGTCGTGGTGGCGCCCCTGCTACGACTGGTGGGAGGAGCACTCGCAGCACGTGCACGTCTCGACGCTCGCGTGCATCGCGGCCGGCCTCGAAGCCGTCGCCCGTGCCGACCTCGTCGACGACGCCACGGTGCGCGCCATCGGCGACGAGACGGCCAGACTCCGTCGCCTCGTCGCCGAGCGCGGCACGAAGGACGGCCACCTCATCAAGTGGTTCGGCAGCACCGCGGTGGACGGCAGCCTCGCGGCCGCGATCGCTCCGCTGGGCTTCACGGATGCCGCATCCGACGTCGCCCGCCGCACGATCGACGTGCTCGAAGCGCACCTGGTGGTCGACGGGGGAGTGCACCGCTACCTCGGCGACACGTTCTTCGGCGGCGGGCAGTGGCCCCTGCTGTCGTGCTTCCTCGGGCTCGCGCATCTCGCGGCAGGCGACCGCGATCGGGCCGACGAGCTGCTGCAGTACGCCGCCGCCACGGCGACGCCCGAGCTCGACCTGCCCGAGCAGGTGCCCGGGCACATCATCGCACCGGGAATGCGCCAGGAGTGGATCGACCGATGGGGACCGGTCGCGACGCCGCTGCTGTGGAGCCATGCGATGTTCCTGCGCCTCGGCATCGCGCTCGGGCGCATCGACCCGGCAGTCCTCGCCCCGCAGACCACGGCCCAGGAAGAGACCCTCGCATGATCCGTCACCGACCCGCAGGATCGGGACACCCGTACTCCGTCGACACCGAGCAGCGCTGGCCGGTCGTGCCCGAGGCGGGCTCGACCGCGAGCCTCGGCCTGCGCGCCGACGCGGGCGTCGTCGCGGTGACGTGCACGCTCGAGTGGCGGCCCGACGAGGGATCCGACACGCCGGCCGAGACGGTGGAGCTCGACCTCGAACGCGTCGCGACGAGATCGCGCGGGCGCGTGACCGACGGCGGCCACCTCGCCTCCGCGGCTGCTCGCCTCGCCCGGTCGACGGGCGGCTGGCAGACCCGCACGCCCGAGCTGCGCTACGGAGGCACCTACCGCTACCGGTTCACCGCCACACGCGGCGATGGTGACGGTGGTCGCACCGAGCGCACGCGCTGGTTCGAGTTCCGCGCGGCGCAGTGGCGACCCGACACCGACGCACATCCGCGAGTCATCCCGGGCACGACCGAGGTACTGCACGACGGCCACCGCGCATGGCGCGTGCGCTTCGCGCTGCCGCTCGCGCAGGGGGAGCACGTCACGGGGTTCGGCGAACGCTACGACGCCGTCGACCAGACCGGACAGCTGCTCGACGCCGTCGTGTTCGAGCAGTACAAGAGCCAGGGCGCCGAGCGCAAGACGTACCTGCCCATGCCGTTCGCGCACGTCGTCGGCGGCGACGGATGGGGATTCCACGTCGACACGACGCGGCGCGTGTGGTTCGACATCGGAGCATCCGACTCTTCACGGATCGTGATCGAAGCCGAGACGGATGCCGCGGGCACCGTGCCCCTGCGCATCTTCGACGGCTCGCCGACCGAGGTGCTCGGGCAGTTCCTCGACGGCGTCGGTCGCGCGACCGAGCTGCCGTCGTGGGTCTTCCGCCTGTGGGCGAGCGGCAACGAGTGGAACACGCAGGCCGAGGTCATGCGGCAGATGGACCTGCACCGCGAGCACGACATCCCGGTCGGGTCGGTCGTCATCGAGGCGTGGAGCGACGAGTCGACGTTCACCGCCTTCGGTGACGCGCAATACGAGGTATCGGCCGACGGCGCCCCGCACCGCCTGTCCGACTTCACGTTCCCCGGAGACGGCGCGTGGCCCGACCCGAAGGGCATGGCCGACGAGTTGCATGAGCGGGGCATCCGTCTCCACTTGTGGCAGATCCCGCTCATCAAGATGCGTCCGCACCCGACAGGTCAGGTGGCGGCCGATGCGCAGGCGGCGATCCGCGAGGACGTGCTCATCCGCGAGCCCGATCCGCGCGGCGGCACCCGCCCCTATCGCAATCGCGGCTGGTGGTTCCCGCTCGCGCTCATGCCCGACCTCACCGATGAGCGCGCCGCGCGCTGGTGGACCGAGAAGCGCCGGTACCTCGTCGAGGAGATCGGCGTCGACGGGTTCAAGACCGACGGCGGCGAGCACGCGTGGGGCTCCGAGCTCGTCTACCTCGACGGCCGACGCGGCGACGAGAAGAACAACACGTTCCCGGTGGCGTACGCGAAGGCGTACGGAGACCTGCTGCGGTCCGCGGGCAAGGCGCCCGTGACGTTCAGTCGCGCGGGATTCACCGGCTCACAGGCGCACGGCGCCTTCTGGGCCGGTGACGAGAACTCGACGTGGGAGGCGTTCCGCTGGTCGATGAACGCGGGGCTGACCGCCGCGGCATCCGGGATCGTCTACTGGGGGTGGGATATCGCCGGCTTCTCGGGCGAGATCCCGACCGGCGAGCTGTACATCCGCGCGACGCAGGCGTCGGCGTTCGTGCCGATCATGCAGTACCACTCGGAGTTCAACCACCACCGCACGCCGTCGCGCGACCGAACCCCGTGGAACATCGCCGAGCGAACCGGCGACGAGCGCGTGCTGCCGCTCTTCCGCCGGTACGCCAAGCTGCGCGAGCGGCTCGTGCCGTACCTCGAGCGCTCGGCCGCGGCGGCGATCGCGACCGACCGCCCGCTCATGCGTCCGCTGTTCTTCGAGTGGCCGCATGACGCGGCGGTGTGGAGCGCGCCGACCGAGTGGCTGCTCGGCGACGACATCCTCGTGGCGCCCGTGCTCGAAGAGGGTGCGACCGAGTGGTCGGTCTACCTCCCCGAGCTTCCCGAGAGTGAGCGGACGAACGGGTGGACGGATGCCTGGACCGGCGAACGCATCACGGGCGGCCGCACGGTGACGGTGCCCACGCCGATCGACCGGATCCCGGTCTTCGTGCGGGGCGAGTCGGTCG
>Ga0182737_1000724_pt1 | contig 40906 bp, 42 predicted proteins | sample eDN5th30CBELigOP_FD_128878 | JGI IMG/M metagenome (GOLD analysis project Ga0182737, IMG submission 128878) | Enriched Organic Plus compost microbial communities from Emeryville, California, USA - eDNA 5th pass 30_C BE-Lig OP (version 2) (version 2) ... | reverse complement strand
GCACCTCGGTCGGCGCGGCGGGGGCGGGCCGGGTCGACCCGACCGCCGCCATGACCGACGGCGTGAGGATGCCGGGCACCGCCGCCGCGGCGCCGGCGATGTCGCCGCGGCGCAGCATCGTCGCCGCGCGCGCCAGGTGCAGTGCCGTCGCGGGCCGGTTCCGCGGGTTCTTCGCGATGCAGGACAGCACGAGGTTCCGCACCGGCTCGGGGATCGACGGCGGCAGCTCCGGCGGCGCGTCGTTGATCTGCGCCATCGCGATCGCGACCTGCGACTCGCCGGTGAACGGCCGCTTCCCGGCGAGCGCCTCGTAGGCGACGATGCCGAGCGAGTAGATGTCGGTCGCCGGCGAGGCCGGCTTGCCGCTCGCCTGCTCGGGCGAGAGGTACTGCACCGTGCCCATCACCTGGCCGGTCGCGGTGAGCGGCACCTGGTCGGCGATGCGCGCGATCCCGAAGTCGGTGATCTTCACCCGGCCGTCGGGGGTGATGAGTAGGTTGCCGGGCTTGATGTCGCGGTGGACGAGGCCCGCGGTGTGCGCGGCGTGCAGGGCGGCGGCGGTCTGCGCGACGATGTCGAGCACCTTGTCGACGGGCAGCGAGCGCTCGCGCTCGATGAGCGCCGACAGCGCCTCGCCCGGCACGAGCTCCATGACGAGGAACGCGCTGCCGTCCTCCTCGCCGTAGTCGTAGACGTTCGCGATGCCCTCGTGGTTGACCAGGGCGGCGTGCCGGGCCTCGGCGCGGAAGCGCTCGAGGAAGCCGGGGTCCCCCATGTACTCGTCCTTGAGGATCTTGATCGCGACGGTGCGCTCGATGACGAGGTCGGTCGCCTGCCAGACCTCGCCCATGCCGCCGATGGCGATCCGGTTCCCGAGCTGGTACCGGCCGCCGAACGTCATCCCGTGCTGGGGTCTCATCTCGCCGTCACCTCCTCATCCAGGCCTCGAGCACCGCCCTGCCGACGGGTGCCGACAGGGTGCTCGACAGCTGCTCGTCCTGCGGGAGTCCCCCGCCCTCCTGCACGACGACGGCCACCACGATCTGCGGGTCCTCCGCGGGCGCGAAGCCCGTGAACCACAGGGTGTATGGGTTGGCCCCGTTCTCGGCCGTGCCCGTCTTCCCCGCGACGGTCACGCCCTCGATCGCGGCGTTCGTCGCCGCGCCGCTGTCGACGCTTGCGACCATCATGGCAGTCAGCGCCTGGGCCGTGGGCGTGCTGAGCGGCTGGCCGAGCGACTGTGGCTCAACCGTGACGAGCTGCGACTGGTCGGAGGCGATGACCTCGTCGACGAGGGTCGGCGCCATGAGCACGCCGCCGTTCGCGATGGCCGCGGAGACCATCGCCATCTGCAGCGGCGAGGCGCGCACCTCGTCCTGCCCGAAGCCCGAGAGCATGGTGCGCGGCGCGTCGAGCACGGCGGGGTACCAGCTGTACGTCGAGTACATCGGCGACAGGTCGATGGCGTTGTCCTCCGGGGTGCATCCGTACTCGATCGGGTCGTGCAGGCGGGCCACATCGTAGGAGTGGCAGAAGCCGAGCTGCCGCGCCTCGTCCTTGATCGGGACGTAGCCGAGCTCGCCGGCGAGCTCCGCCATCGGGATGTTGCAGGAGAGCCGGATCGCGTCGAGCAGCGACACCGTGTCGCCGCCCCCGCAGGCGCCGCCGCTCGAGTTGTAGATGACCGAGCTCGACTGCGGGAGCTGCAGCGAGCCGGGGTTCGGGAACGTCGAGTCCGGCGTGTACCGGCCGCTCTCCAGCGCGGCGGCCGCGACGACGAGCTTGAAGGTCGAGCCCGGCGGGTCGAGGTCGCCGTTCATCGCGCGGTTGATGAGCGGCTCGCCCGGATCGTCGGCGAGCGCGTCGTACGCGGCCTCCACCGAGGCCGAGTCGTGCGAGGCGAGCAGGTTCGGGTCGTAGGTCGGCTTCGACACCATCGCGAGGATCCGCCCGGTCTTCGGCTCGAGCGCGACGACCGCGCCCGTGTAGCCGCCGAGGGCGTCCCAGGCGACCTGCTGCAGCATCGGGTCGATCGTCGTCTCGACGGCCGCGCCCTGCGGCTCGCGGCCGGTGAGCACCGCCCCCGCGAGGTCGAAGAACTGCCCGCCCGTCGAGGCGGTCAGGTAGTCGTCGTAGGCCGCCTCGAGGCCGGTGTTCAGGCCGTCGAGCGTGTACCGGCCGGTGATCGGCGCGTAGAGGAGCGGGTTCGGGTACACCCGCTGGTAGCGGATCTCGCCCTCCGTCGCGACGGAGTACGCGATCGGCTCGCCCTGGACGAGGATCGGCCCGCGGTTCACGTTCTGGTTCGTCAGCGTCGTGCGCCGGTTGCGCTCGTCGCCGCGCAGGTCGTCCGCGACGCCGACCTGGATGACCGAGGCCGCGACGAACAGCGAGGCGAACATGGCGACGACGACGACGCTGATCCGCCGGAGGTTGCGCGCGATGCCGGAGCCGTCGTCCTGGGGCGGTCGAAGGGTCATGCGCCCACCACCAGCCTCGGCTGGTCGCCCGAGGCGGACTCGATGACGATCCGCGGACCGGTCCGGATCGCGTCGGAGAGGCGCAGCAGCAGCGCGACGATGATCCAGTTCGCCACCAGCGAGGAGCCGCCCGCGGCGAGGAACGGGGTCGTCAGGCCCGTGAGCGGGATGACGCGGGTGACCCCGCCGACGACGACGAAGACCTGGAGCGCGAACGCGAAGCCGAGGCCGACGGCGAGCAGTCGCCCGAAGTCGTCCGTCCCCGCGAAGCCGATCCGGAAGGCCCGCCCGACGAAGAGCAGCAGCAGCGCGAGGATCGCGAACACCCCGACCAGGCCGAGCTCCTCGCCGAGCGCCGCCATGATGAAGTCGCTCTCCGCGAGCGGCGTGATGTCCGGCCGGCCGCGACCGAGGCCGGTGCCGAAGGTGCCGCCGGCGGCCAGGCCGAACATCCCGACGACGAGCTGGTAGCTGCCGCCGATCGCGTCGAAGTGCTCGGGGTTGAACGCGTCGAGCCACGCGGCGAAGCGGCTGTTCACGTAGCCGAGCAGCTGGCTCGCCGCGATCGCGCCCCCCGCGAAGAGCAGCAGGCCGATGACGATCCAGCTCGCCCGGCCGGTCGCGACGTAGAGCATCCCGAGGAACAGGCCGAAGTAGAGGAGCGCCGTGCCGAGGTCGCGCTGCACGACGAGGACGACCATCGAGGCCGCGAAGACGACGAGGATCGGGCCGAGGTCCCGTGCCCGCGGCAGCCGCATGCCGAGGAAGCGGGTGCTCACCATGGAGAGCGAGTCGCGCGCCGTCACCAGGTAGCCGGCGAAGAAGATCGCGAGCGCGACCTTCGCGAACTCGCCCGGCTGGAACGACATCGGCCCGAGCTCGACCCACAGCCGCGCGCCGTTCACCTCCTTGCCGATGCCGGGCAGCATCGGCAGCACGAGCAGCACGATGCCGACGAGCATCGCGAGGTAGCGGTAGCGCGCGAGCACGCGGTGGTTGCGGATCACCAGCAGAGTCGCGACCGCGAGCACGAGGGCGATCGCCGTCCACACCACCTGCCGGGTCGCGTAGGCGTCCCAGCCGGAGAGCCCGGCCGCGAGGTCGAGACGGTGGATCTCCGCGATCCCGAGCCCGCCGAGCAGCACCGCGATCGGCACCACGAACGGGTCGGCGTCCGGGGCGACCACGCGCAGCACGACGTGCAGGGCGATGACGACGACGGCGAGCCCGATGAGCTCCCAGCTCAGCATCGCGTCGAACGCCGCGCCCGCGCCGACCTCGACGAGCGCGATCGCGCCGGCGACGAGCAGGATCGCGCCGAGGATGAACGGCGCCTCGATGTTCCGCAGCCGGGCGGGCTTGCGGAGCTTGACGACGATCGCGCCCGTCAGCGCGGACACGCCGCCCCCGCTACTCCCGCGCGGCATTGCGCAGCTCCCTCACGGTCGCGTCCGCCTCGGCGAGGCTGCCCAGGCTGATCGTCTGCTCCACCTGGCTGCGCCGGTAGGTCGGCAGCTCGGCGAGGTCGAGATCCTCGACGACGTACTCGAGGTGGTGGAGGGAGATCGGCCCGAGGTCCTGCTGGACGCCCTGGAACACCGCGACCTTCCCCTCGTGCGGACCGACGTAGTAGCGCGACTGCGTCCACTGGTAGGCGAGCCACAGCCCGATCGCGACGACCGCGGCCGCGATGACGATGAGCGTGATCGCGGTGGCGCGGCGTCGGCGCAGCCGGCGCCGGTCCTCCGTGACGAGCGCGGCGAGGAACTCGTCCGTCTCCGGCTCGAAGTGGGTGTCGTCCTCGATCGTCGCCGAGCGCAGCGGGTGGCGGAGGATCGAGGGCAGCCGGGCGTGACTGCGCGTCCGGGGCGCGGTGAACTCCAGCGGGGACGCCGCCGAGCCGACCGTCAGGACGGGCCCCTCCGTCGCGTGCTCCCGCCCGCCCGCCACGTCGACGACGACGATCGTGACGTTGTCCGGCGCACCGGCGCTCATCGCCTCGCGCAGCAGCGCCTGCGTCGCCGCCTCGGGGCTCGAGCGGCCGAGCGCCCGCCGGATGTCCTGCTCGGTCACGTAGCTCGACAGGCCGTCCGAGCACAGCAGCCAGCGGTCGCCGGGCCGGGCGTCGAGGATGTCCGAGTCGACCTCCGGCATCTGGTCGATGTCGCCGAGGACGCGCATCAGCACCGAGCGCCGCGGGTGGTGCGCTGCCTCGTCGGGGGTGATCCGTCCCGTCTCGACGAGTCGCTGGACGAAGGTGTGGTCGCTCGTCAGCTGCTCGAGCGCGCCGTCGCGGAGGCGGTAGATGCGCGAGTCGCCGATGTGCGCGACGACCGCCTGGTCGCCGACGATCGCGAGCGCGGAGACCGTCGTCCCCATGCCCGCGAGGTCCGGGTGCTCCGCGACCATGTCGGCGATCGACTCCTGCGCCTCGAGGAAGCCGCGGCGCAGCGCCATCTCCGCGTCGCCGGGCGACTCGTAGCGCCGGTCGAGCCTCGCGAGCCGCTGGATCGCGAGCGCCGAGGCGATGTCGCCGCCCGCGTGCCCGCCCATGCCGTCGGCGACGATGAAGAGGCCGTGCCCGGCGTAGCCGGAGTCCTGATTGTTCGACCGGGCCAGGCCGACGTCGGAGACGGCGTGCGCGCGCGGGGAGGTCGCCACGCGCTACCCCCGGAGTTCGAACGTCGACGTGCCGATCGTGATCGGCGTCCGGAGCGGCACCGGCGTCGGCGCGTGGACGCGGACGCCGTCGAGGAACGTGCCGTTCGTGGAGTCGAGATCCTGGATCACCCAGCCGGTCGGCCAGTGCAGCAGGCGGGCGTGGTGGCTCGACGTGAAGTCGTCGCGGATGACCAGCCCGGAGTCCGCCGAGCGGCCGATCGTCAGCTCCTCCTCGGGGAGCTCGAGCTCGAGGCCCGCCTTCGGGCCGTCCGTGACCACGAGCCGCCTCGCCTCGCTCTCGGTCCCTGAGCGAGCGGCGCGAGTGGAAGGGCCGGCCGGTGTCGCCGCCGGCCGTCCCGAGACCTGCTCCTCGCGCGCCTGGGCGACCACCCGGCGCACGCGCTGCCCGAAGAGGTCCGAGCGCAGGGCGTAGACGACGCCGAACACGAAGACCCACAGGAGTGCGAGGAAGCCGAACTTCAGGACCCAGTAGGTGAGTTCGCTCAACGGCCGGCTCCCGGTCCCGAGCCCGGAGCCTGGCCCGCGGCGCGCGCGAGGACGCGGAAGACGATGCGCGTCCGGCCGATGTCGATGACCGAGTCGGGCTCCAGCAGCTCCTGCTTGACGGGCTTGCCGTTCAGCCGCGAGCCGTTCGTGCTGCCGAGGTCGTTCACCTGCGCGCGCTTGCCGTCCCAGATGATCTCGACGTGCTTGCGCGAGATGCCGGTGTCGTCGACCGTGATGTCGGCCTCGCTGCCGCGGCCGATGACCGTGCGGGCTCGCTTGATCTCGTGCCGCACCCCGTTGATCTCGAGCACCGGCGTCCAGTCGACGCCGCCCTCGATGCTCGCCGAGCGCACGTCGACCATGCCCTGGCTGAGGCCGGGGTCCGCGAGGAATCGGATGTCGATGCCGCCGGGGAACGAGTAGCGCTGCGCGACCGCGTGCCGCTGCACGAGCTCGGTGAGCTCGCTGACCAGCGGGGCGCCGAGCGCGGTGAGGCGGTCGTAGTCGGCCTGCGACAGCCGGACGGTGAACTCGTTCGGGACCAGGATGCGATCCCGTGAGACGATCGCCGCCTTCGTGTCGAGCTCGCGGCGGAGGGCCGCCGAGATCTCGACGGGCTGCACGCCGGACTTGAACGTCTTCGCGAACGCGCCGTTGACCGCGCGCTCGAGCCCGCGTTCGAAGCTGTCGAGAAGTCCCATGGCAGGGACCAGGGTAGCCGAGGCCCCTCCGGGAACGGCGATGGATGCTACCCTCGAACCTCCGGATCCGTCCGGTCACGCGCAAGTGGCGAAATGGCAGACGCGCACGGTTCAGGTCCGTGTGCCCGAGAGGGCGTGTGGGTTCAAGTCCCACCTTGCGCACCGATGTCCCTCCCCGTGCACTCCGAGCGTCAGGCGACGCCGAGCAGGAGAGTGACGCCGACCGCGACCAGGCCGATGCTGGCGATGCCGAGGCCCCACGCCCAGCGGGGGAAGTCGGTCCAGCGGGCCCAGAACCAGCCGAGCCAGAACAGCGTGGCGACGGCGACCGCGTTCGAGATCCACAGCTCGGCGACCGCGCTGCCGGGGAACCAGAACGGCGTGAGCGCGGGGAGCGCCACCAGGACCATCATCGTCGCGGTCGCCAGTGCGCCGAACCAGACCTCGCCGGTCAGCCGGAGCGGTGCGGGCGCGCGTCCGGCGCGACGCGCGGCGAGGCGCTCGCGGCCCTGCGTCCAGATGCTCGCGACGACGACGAAGACGGCGTCGATGATCGCCCACGCGACGACGAGCAGCCACGCCGTCCAGAGCGCCTCGTCGGGATCGATCTCGTCGCCCCACGCGTAGCGGCTCGCGCTCGTCGCGCCGATGACCATGATCAGGCAGAACACGCCCTCGAGGAGGGAGTCGCCGGCGTCGAGGGTGTTCGCGAGGCGGCGGAGGAACGCGATCAGCGCACGCCTCGCATGAGCCGCCGCACCAGGGGCGCGATCGCGAGCGTCACGGCGGCGAGCGCGAGCGTGCCGATGCCGAGCCCGAGGAAGTACGGCGTCTCGTTCCGCTCGTCGTAGAGCTGCGCGAGCGTGCCGGACACCGCGCCGCCGACCGCCAGCGACAGGAAGTACAGCGCGAACATCTGGCTCGTGAACGCCGAGGGCGAGAGCTTCGTCGTGAGCGACAGGCCGGTCGGGCTGAACAGCAGCTCGCCGAGCGTCCACACGAACACGATCCCGGTGACCGCGAGCAGCGGCGTGCCGTGCGCGCCCGTCCCGACGAACGGCAGGAAGAGCAGGTAGGCGAGGCCCACCGCGGCGAATCCGAGCACCCACTTGACGACCGTGCTCGGCTGACGCCGTCCCAGCTTCGTCCAGATCGCGGCGAAGACCGAGGACAGGATGAGGATGAACACCGGGTTGATCGACTGCACCCAGGCCGCGGGCATCTGCCAGCCGAAGAGGTCGAGGTTCGTCCGGTCGTTGCCGTACTCGGCGGTGATCGTGAACGAGAGCAGGTAGACCGACCAGATGCCGACGTTGACGAGGAAGAGCGGCACGAACGCCCACACCCGCGAGCGCTCGGTCGCGTCGATCTTCGGACTCGACAGGATGACCGAGAACAGCGCGACGGCGGCGAGCGAGGAGACGATCGTCACGGTCATCGGCAGCTCGTCGAGGTCGAGGATGCCGAGCGCGATGAGCAGCACGACCACGCCGACGACGGCGATCGCGACCGCGCCGTAGGCGAACAGGCGGGCGCGGCCGACCGGGTTCGGCACCTGCCGCGAGACCTCCGGCAGACCGCGCCGACCCGACCAGTACTGCACGAGCCCGAGCGCCATGCCGATGGCGGCCGCTCCGAAGCCGAGGTGGAAGCCGAACGAGCTCTGCAGCCAGCCCGTCAGCAGCGGCCCGAGGAAGCCGCCGAGGTTGATGCCGAGGTAGTAGAGCGAGAAGCCGGCGTCGCGCCGCGGGTCCTCCGGCGCGTAGAGCTTGCCGACGATCGCGGACGCGTTCGACTTGACGCCGCCGGAGCCGAGCGCGATGAGCACGAGCCCGACGACGAGGCCCGAGCCGGCCGGGAGCACCGCCATCGCGACGTGGCCGAGTGCGACGACGATCGCGGAGTAGAACAGGGTGCGCTCGGCCCCGAGCAGTCGGTCGGAGATCCAGGCGGCGAGGATCGTCGACAGGTAGACGGAGCCGGCGTAGGCGCCCATGATGCCGCCCGCCGTCGACTGCGGGATGCCGAGGCCGCCCTCGGCGACCGTGTAGTACATGTAGTAGAGCAGGATCGCCTGCATCCCGTACCAGGAGAACCGCTCCCAGGTCTCGACGCCGAAGATGTGGACGAGCGCCCAAGGCTGGCCGAAGAAGGTGCGCGGCCGCCCCCCGCGGTCCTCCGCCTCCGTGCCGCCGGTAACGATCTGGTGAGGGTTGGCGTCGGACATGCCTCACATGCTGGCAGAACCATGCCCGTCGCGGCATACTCCAGGCATGATCATTTCTCGCCTCGCCGCCGCCACCGGCGGCCTCGCGCTCGCCGCCTCGGCGTTCGTGCTCACCGGATGCACCGGCTCGCCCGCTCCCGGCGGCGACTCGGGCTCGATCGGCCCGGTCGTCATGACGGCGAACGAGCTCCAGGGCGCCACCGTCGAGCTGTCGCTCTCGGGCCACAAGACGCTCGACATCGACACCGAGTCGCTCGATCCGGCGAGCTACTCGCTCGGCGGCTTCGACCCCGACGGCATCGTCGTGTTCACGCCCGGCGGCGAGCGCGACGGCGCGACCTTCAACCCGGGCATCGAGGCCGAGGCGGTCGGCACGACCGTCGTGACGCTCACCAACTCCGACGGCGGCATCCAGGACCTCGAGTTCACCGTCAACGTGACGGAGTAGGCCCCCTCAGAACAGCCGGTCCGGGCGCTCGTCGAGCCCGCGCATCGCGTCGTAGTCGAGCACGAGACACGCGATGCCGCGGTCCTCGGCGAGCGTCCGCGCCTGCGGCGTCAGCACCTGCGCGGCGAAGACGCCGCGCACCGGCGCGAGGTGCGGGTCCCTGCCGAGCAGCTCGAGGTATCGGGTAAGCTGCTCGACGCCGTCGATGCCGCCGCGCCGCTTGACCTCGACCGCGACGTGGCGCCCCTCCGCGTCGGTGACGAGCAGGTCCACCGGGCCGATCGCGGTCGGGTACTCGCGGCGCACGAGCCTGGTGCCGGGGCCGAGCAGCTCGACCTGCTCGGCGAGGAGGCGCTGCAGGTCCGCCTCGACCCCGTCCTTGCGCAGCCCCGGGTCGACGCCGAGCTCGTGGCTCGAGTCGTGCAGCACCTCATGGATGGAGATGACGAGCAGGTCCGCCGTCTTCGCCTGGTTCACCCGCCAGACGACGGTGACGCCGGCCGCCGCCTGCTCCTCGTCCGGCTCCATCTCGACGAATGTCGCGGGCGGGCTCATCCAGTTCAGCGGCTTGTAGGAGAGCGAGTCGGAGTGGACGAGCACCGAGCCGTCCGCCTTGAGCACGAGCAGGCGCGTCGCGAGGGGCAGGTGGGCGCTCAGTCTGCCCGCGTAGTCGACGGAGCAGCGCGCGATCACGAGTCTCATCGCGTCCACGGTAGCGGTCTGAAAGCGCGCCTGCGGGCTGCGTCCGACGACCCAGACGGCAGACACGCAAGCAACCCCCCTCACGGGGTTCGACCGGTTCTTGGACGGCCGTCCCTAGTCGGCTCCCGAGGCTCACAGGTCGTAGCCGCCGGAGGCCTCGAGGTCCTGCCCGGTGATCCAGCGGCCGTCATCGGAGGCGAGGAATGCGATCACGGCGCCGATGTCTTCCGGCTCCCCGATCCGACCGAGGGCGGCACGCTCAGCCAGTGGAGCGATCAGCTCGGGGAACCGCTCGAACGCATCGCCGCCGAGCCTTGTCCGCGTGGGGCCGGGAGAGACCGAGTTGACCCGAATGCCCCGAGGGGCGAGCTCCTTCGCGAAGTAGCGTGCGAGCACGACGAGGCCGCCCTTCATCGCGCCGTAGACGGCGTACCCGGGTGAGACGCCCGCGGCCTTGGTCGAGCTGCTGGTGGTGAACACGACGGAACCGCCGTCGGCGAGGATCGGCACCAGCTCCTGCGTCAGGAAGACCGGCCCCTTGAGAAGAACGCGGTTGAGCCGCTCATAGTGCTCGTCGGTGATCTCCCCGAGCATCGCCGCTTCGCCGAGCCCGGCATTGTGGACGAGCACCTGGAAGGTGGTGGCACCCCATGTCTCGGTCAGCGCCTGGCGGACCCGCTCTGCGAACTCGGGGAAGGTGTCGATGTTCGCGAGGTCCAACGGCAGCGCGACGGCGCGGTGGCCCAGCTCCTCGACAGCCGCAATGACTTCCGCGGCGCCTTCCGGGTGGCTGCGGTAGGTCACGATGACCCCGAACCCGCGCTTCGCGAGTTCGATCGCGGCGGCCTGACCAATCCCGGCGCTTCCGCCGATAACGATGGCGACTGACATTCTTCGGCTCCTCTCAAGCCGGAACTGCCGGCCCTTCCAGCCAAGCGGGCGTGCGGTGGGCCCTGTAGAACGTTCGTCGTGGTCTCTTGCCTGTTCCTGCTGGATTTCGCAGTAATCGGCGTCGCCATGCTTCACTGGCGCCATGGCCATGGAAGAGCTTCGGTCGCTGATCGAGCGCAACGCTCGGACCGAGATAACCGCGGTCACCGAACGGGTCCACATCTCGCGGATCGATCACACCGGACCACCGCAGTTCTCCAGCACCGGCTCTCAGCTCGTGATGCTGGCGCAGGGAGCGAAGCAGCTTGCGCTGGGTGCGCAGACCCACGTCTACCGACCCGGTGAGGCGCTCATAGCGCCACTGGACCTTCCCATGACGGGCCTCTTCATCGAGGCGAGCAGGGAGTTGCCGTCACTCGGCTTCTCGATGGCATTGCAGCCAGCTCTCATAGCCGACCTGCTCCTCGACCCGACAGCGAGCCGACTTCCCTCGTTCGGCAGCAACGCGACTCCGCCTCCCGGCGTGATCGTCTTCTCAGTCTCGAGCGAGCTCATTGACGCGGTGACGCGGCTTGTCGGGCTCGCGGAGCGCCCGCTGGACCTCCCCGTGCTGGCTCCCCTCATCGAACGAGAGATCCATTGGCTGCTGCTTCGGGGACCCCAGAGTGAAGTGATCCGACAGCTGGGCATCGCTGACAGCGGCCTCACCCGAGTCGGTCGCGCGGTTCGCTGGCTTCGAGAGCACTACACCGAGACCGTCCGCGTCGAGGAACTCGCCAGAATGTCGGCGATGAGCACGTCGGCCTTCCACCGAGGCTTCCAGGAGGTGACGGCACTCAGCCCCATTCAGTTCCAGAAGCAGCTTCGGCTCCAAGAGGCCCGCGTGAGGCTTCTGGCAGACGGCAAGGATGTAGCCGGCATCGCTCACGACGTCGGCTACGAGAGCGCATCGCAGTTCAGTCGCGACTACCGGGCACGGTTCGGCGCCCCACCCCTCGAAGACGTGCGACGACTACGAGAGGTCGCACCCGCGGGGGTGTAGCCCTCGTATCAGCGCGTCGAGTTGCGCTCGCAAGCCGTCCGCCATCGCTGCGGCTTCTGCGGGACCGAGGCCCCGAATGCCGAGGTTTCGACGGAGCGTCATCGACGAAAGCGCCCCTGAATCAATTCGCGGCGTCGGCGCACCTGCATAGCATGAGGCCGTGAGCATCTACGTGAACGTGCCGGTGGCCGACCTCGAGCGCTCGAAGCGGTTCTTCTCGGCGCTCGGCTGGGCCGCCGACGAGCGCTTCTCGAGCGAGCACGGCGCCGCCTTCGTCATCGACGACGGGCAGTACCTCATGGTGGCCGAGCGCGAGTTCTTCGCCGGGATGATCCGGAGCGGCAAGACGCTCGGCGACCCGGCGAAGGTCGCGCTCACCGCGATCGCCTTCGACCTGCCGAGCCGCGCGGCGGTCGACGCCCTCGTCGCCCGCGCCGAGGCCGCCGGGGCGACGCTCGACCCGGTCGACGACTACGGCTTCATGTACCAGCGCGGCTTCGACGACCCGGACGGCAATCACTTCGAGCCGTTCTGGGCGGAACCGGAGGGCTCGCCGGTCGACTGAGGCTCCGCGCCGCGCAACGGCGCCGGCGGTGCGGTCCTCACGCCCTCGGCTTGCGGACCGAGGGGGAGGCGGCGAGCGCGAGCGCGATGAGGACCAGCACGATGGTCAGCGCGGGGAAGATGCCCGTGCGGTCGGCGATGAGGCCGACGACCGGAGGCCCGGCGAAGAACGCGGCGTAGCCGATGAAGGAGACGGCGGCGACGCGCGTCGCGGCGCTCGCGGGCTCGTCGCCCGCCGCGGAGATGCCGACCGGGAAGCCGAGGCTCGAGCCGAGCGCCCACACGACGGTGCCGACGACGACCGCCCACGTCTCGGGCACGAAGATGACGAGGCTCGCGCCGACCGCCGCGAGGAGGGCCGAGCCGATGAGCATGGGCAGCCGCCCGAAGCGGTCGATGAGCGGGGACCCGATGAACCGGCCGGCCGTCATCGCGGCGGTGAAGACGCCGAGCATGAGCGCCGCCGTCGCCGGGTCGAAGCCGCGCTCGTCGACGAGTCCGAGGGTGAGCCAGTCGTTCGCCGCGCCCTCGATGTAGGCGAACGCGAACACGACGAGCCCGAGCAGGATCGTCCGCGGCTGGGTCCAGACCGCACGGCGTTCGGCCCGCGTCGGCTTCGGCGCCGCGTCCTCGGCGACCGGCGGGATCCAGCGCGGGAGCACGATGGCCAGGAGCAGGCCGATCGCGGCCACGACCGCGAAGTGGCCGACCACGGTGTCGCCGAGCTGCGCGGCGAGCGCGCCGAGCGCGGCACCGAGGACGGTGCCGAGGCTGAAGCCGCCGTGGAGGTGGGTGACGACCGAGCGCCGCGTCGCGTGCTCGATCGCGGCACCCTCCACGTTCATCGCGACGTCGGTGATCGCGACGCCGACGCCGAAGGCGATGCATGCCGCGGCGGTCGCCGGATAGCTCTCGAGCCGGCCGGCGGCGAGCGCGACGCCGGCGAGCGACACGGCGATGACCGGCAGCCCGATCTGCATGACGCGCCGCGCGCCGATCGCGTGCAGGATCGCGCCGGAGAAGGCCAGACCGATCATCGAGCCGCCGGAGAAGAACGCGAGCATCAGGCCGACGGCGCCCGGGTCGACGTCGAGGTGGTCGCGAAGGCCGGGCAGCCGCGCCAGGACGGTCGCGATCGCGAAGCCGTTGAAGGTGAGGACGGCGAACACGGCGTTGCGCCAGGCCCGCGTGCTCGGGCGCGCCGCGGGGGTGCTGCTCACCGCTCCAAGCTACCCGGGGCGGATGGCGACGCGCCGGCTACTTGCGCGCCCGCTTCGGCAGCGGCTGCGGCGCGTCGCGGTCCTGCGGGAAGTCGGCGAACGCGAGACCCGCGATGAGAGTGCCCGGGTCGACCTCGAGCGTCTCGGCCAGTCGGACCAGCGTGGCGAGGTTCGGCAGCGCGCGTCCCGTCTCGTAGCGCCCGAGGTTCGTGGGATCGACATGCGCGTGATAGGCCACGTCGAGCCGCGTCGCGCCCGCGGCAGCCCTGGCCGCGGCGATCCGCTCGCCGATTCTCCGCGCCGCGGGGGACTGCTGGCCTCTCATCGCCTCCAGCGAACCGGAGCCATGGCTGTCGGTCGAGAGCATCCACGCAATGGTCGTTCGACCATGTCCACCGTGTCCGAGGCGCGCGTTCGCGCGCCGTGTGCGTCGCGTCCGGTGCGCAGAACTGGGAAACGCGCACAATGCGCGCTCATAGGGTGGAGCCATGAGCGAGAACCTGCCCTCCGGCATCGACACCGACGAGCTCGACCCCGCGACGCGCCCGCAGGACGACCTGTTCCGGCACGTGAACGGCCGGTGGATCGAGCGGACGGAGCTCCCGGCGGACAAGGCGCGCTACGGCGCGTTCCACGTGCTGCACGAAGAGGCGGAGGCGGCGATCCGCGCGATCGTCGAGGAGTCGCAGGGCGCGGAGCCCGGGACGGACGCGCGGAAGGCGGGCGACCTGTACGCCTCCTTCATGGACGAGGCGGCGATCGAGGCGAAGGGCGCCGCGCCGCTCGCGCCGCTGCTCGAGGAGGTCGCCGCGGTCGACTCGGTCGAGGACCTGCTCGCGACGATCGGCCGCTTCGAGCGCGCGGGCGCGCCCGGCTTCCTCCGGCTCTACGTCGACAACGACCCGGGCGATCCCGAGCGGTACGTCCTCAACTTGCTCCAGGGCGGCATCGGACTCCCCGACGAGTCGTACTACCGCGAGGAGAAGTTCGCCGAGATCCGCGTGAAGTACCGGGAGTTCGTCGAGCGGCTGCTCGCGCTCGCCGGGGTCGACCGGGCCGGCGAGCGCGCCGACCGCGTCGTCGCGCTCGAGCGCGAGATCGCCGCGACGCACTGGGACAAGGTCGAGTCCCGCGATGCGCAGAAGACGTACAACCTGCTCGCCTGGGGGGAGGTCGCCGAGCTCGCCGCCCCCGCGCCGCTCGGCCTCTGGCGCGATGCGCTCGGCCTCAAGCCGGTGCACACCGCCGAGCTCGTCGTGCACCAGCCGAGCGCGCTGGCCGGCACCGCCGCGCTCGTGACGGCGGATCGCCTCGCCGCCTGGAAGGACTGGCTGGCGTTCCACGCGATCCGCTCGCTCGCGAGCTCGCTCTCCGACGCCTTCGTCCAGGCCAGCTTCGACTTCTACGGCCGCACCCTCACCGGCACGCCGGAGATCCGGGCGCGCTGGAAGCGCGGCGTCGCGCTCGTCGAGGGCGTGCTCGGCGAGGCGGTCGGCCGCGTCTACGTCGAGCGGCACTTCCCGCCGGACGCCAAGGCCGCGATGGACGAGCTCGTCGCCGACCTCATCGAGGCCTATCGGCGCAGCATCTCGGGCCTCGACTGGATGGGCGAGGAGACCCGCGTCCGCGCGCTCGAGAAGCTCGCCAAGTTCACCCCGAAGATCGGCTATCCGGTCAAGTGGCGCGACTACTCCGCCCTCGAGATCACCCCCGACGACCTCATCGCGAACGAGCGCGCCGCCGCCGAGTTCGAGTTCCAGCGGGAGCTCGCGAAGCTCGGGAAGCCGATCGACCGCGACGAGTGGTTCATGACGCCGCAGACGGTCAACGCCTACTACAACCCCGGCTTCAACGAGATCGTCTTCCCCGCCGCGATCCTGCAGCCGCCCTTCTTCTCGGCGGACCGCGACGCCGCGGCCAACTACGGCGCGATCGGCGCGGTCATCGGCCACGAGATCGGGCACGGCTTCGACGACCAGGGCTCGCGATTCGACGGCGACGGCCGGCTCACCGACTGGTGGACGGAGGCCGACCGCGCCGCGTTCGAGGAGCGCACGTGCTCGCTCATCGCGCAGTACGAGGCGCTCATCCCCGCGCAGCTCGGCGGCGACCCCGAGCAGCACGTCAACGGCGCCCTCACGATCGGCGAGAACATCGGCGACCTCGGCGGCCTCGGCATCGCCTGGCAGGCCTACCGGATCCACCTCGAGCGGCTCGGGCTCAAGGAGGGGCCGGTGATCGACGGCCTGACGGCGGCGCAGCGCTTCCTCCTCTCCTGGGCGCAGGCGTGGCAGCAGAAGGGCCGCGACGAGGAGGTCATCCGGCTGCTCGCGATCGACCCGCACTCGCCGAACGAGTTCCGCTGCAACCAGATCGTGCGCAACATCCCGGTGTTCTACGAGGCGTTCGGCGTGACGGAGACGGACGCGCTGTGGCTCGCGGAGCAGCAGCGCGTCAGCATCTGGTGAGCGGGGTCCCGCGCTGTCAAGCCCCAGTATTCCCATGGTGGCATGGAGTGCCAGGGGTTACTGTGGTGCCATGAGTCTGAAGGGCAAGCTGCTCCTCGTCGGGCTCGGCGTCGGCGTCGGCTACATCCTCGGCGCGAAGGCCGGTCGGGAGCGATACGACCAGATCGCCGCGACCGCGAAGAAGGTGTGGAACGCCCCGCTCGTCCAGGACACGGTCGGCCGGGCGAGCGGCTTCGTCGAACATCGGCTCGAGGACGTCGCGACGCTGCTGAAGCGGGGCGCGTCCAACGTCATCGACCGGGTCACGGGCACGAAGCCGCGCCCGAGGCCCGCGAGCAGCGCGAGCCCGCCGCCGGAGTCGCTGTGACCGAGTACGAGGAGCCGCTGCCGAAGCGGTCGCTCTTCTCGCTCCTCGGCTCGCTGCCGACGCTCGTGCGCGAGCTCGTCAAGGCGGAGATCGACGCGATCAAGGCCGAGCTCAAGGACAAGGCGATCCGCGCCGGCGTCGGGGCCGGGCTGCTCGCCGCGGCCGCCTTCGTGCTGCTGCTCGCGATCATCGTGTTCGTCATCGCGGCGATCGCCGGGCTCGCGACCGTGCTGCCGTTCTGGGCGAGCGCCCTCATCATCGGCGGGGGCCTCGTGCTCGTCGCCGTCATCCTGGTCTTCGCCGGGATCGCCGCGTTCAAGTCGATGAAGGCGCGCGGCGCGATCGAGGAGCTCGGCGACGACATCCGCACGCTGACCGGCCGCGGCGAGCCGCGCGCGGGGCAGGAGGGCCACTGACATGGACGAGCCCACGCCGGCGCAGCGCGTCGCGAAGGCGCGCGTCGAGCTCGCCGCGACGCTCGACGCGATCGAGGACAAGCTGAACCTGCCGAAGCGGGCGCGGCTCGCGACCCGGCGGGCGAAGGCGTCCTACGAGCAGAACCCGCTGCCGTGGATCGCGGGTGCGGTCGGCGCCGCCGCCGTGCTCGCCGGCGCGATCGCGCTCTACGTCCGCAGTCGCCGCTGACCGCTCGGCGATCGAGGAGGCCCGCAGGGCCGTCTCGGGATCACGCCTCGCTCGGGGACCGAGGTCAGGCGAGGAGCCCGATGCCGAGCAGGACGAGGCCGACGAGCGGCGCCGCGCCCTGGACGAGCGCCCCGCGCAGCAGCCTTCCGCGGGACGAGACGATGAGCACGATCGCGGCGCCGACCATGCAGAGCGCGCAGAACGCGGCCACCAGGCCCCAGCCGTCGAGCAGGATCGGCGGTGCGAATGCGGTATCCGACAGCGGGACGTAGGCGCCCCACGCCGGGGGCCTCGTCGTCGCGACGATGCCGCCGAGCCCGCCGAGGATCGCGCCGATCGCGAGGAACAGGTTGTAGAAGCCCTGGTTGAGCGCCCAGGGCCGCGCCACCTTCGCGTCCTCCGCCGATTCGACGCCGAACCGCCGCCAGGTCGCCCGCGAGCGCCACAGCACGCTCTCGAGCAGGAAGATCACGACGTGCAGGAGGCCCGCGAGGATGACGAGCGCGAGCCCGATGATGACGAGTGCCGAGGCCATGGTCCCTCCCGAGGTCCGGTCAGCCGAACAGGATCGCCGCCTCGTCCCAGCGGGACTGCGGCACGGCGTTCAGTCGTCCGATGCCCTCCTCGAGCGGGACGTGGGTGATCTCGGTGCCGCGCAGGGCGACCATGCGGCCGAAGCGCCCGTGGACGACGGCGTCGATCGCGGCGAGGCCGAGGCGCGTCGCGAGCACCCGGTCGAAGGCGCTCGGCGTGCCGCCGCGCTGGATGTGGCCGAGCGTCGTGCAGCGCGTCTCGACGCCGGTGCGCGCCTCGATCTCCGCGGTGACGAGCTCGCCGATGCCGCCGAGCCGCGGCCGGCCGTAGGTGTCGAGCCCCTGATCGGAGTACGCCTCCGTCCCGCCCTCCGGCACGAAGCCCTCGGCGACGACGACGAGCGGTGCCCGCCCGCGGTCCATCGCCGCGGTGACCCAGCCCGAGAGCTGGTCCCACGTCGTGCGCTGCTCGGGGATGAGGATCGCGTGGGCGCCCGCGGCCATGCCGGAGTGGAGCGCGATCCAGCCGACGTGGCGTCCCATCACCTCGGCGACCATGCAGCGGCCGTGCGAGTCGCCGGTCGTGCGCAGCCGGTCGAAGGCGTCGGTCGCGATGCCGACCGCGGTGTCGAAGCCGAACGTCATGTCGGTGCCGGACAGGTCGTTGTCGATCGTCTTCGGCACGCCGACGACCCTGACGCCGAGGTCGGCGAGCTCCTTCGCGCCCGAGAGGGTCCCCTCGCCGCCGATCACGACGAGCGAGTCGACGCCGAGGCGCGCCATCGTCTCGCGGGCCCGGGACGCGGTCGGGTCGCCGTCGAAGACGTTGGTCCGTGACGTGCCGATGATGGTGCCGCCGAGCTTGCCGATGCCCTGGATGTCCCTGCGGGTGAGCGGGATGGCGTCGCCCTCGACGACGCCCTTCCAGCCGTTCCGGAATCCCACGAACTCCTGGCCGTAGATCGAGGTGCCCTTGAGGACGACGGCGCGGATGACGGCGTTCAGCCCGGGGCAGTCGCCGCCGCTCGTCAGGATTCCGATGGCCATCTACTCACCGTAGCGGGCGGCCCCGCGCCTGAGTACGCTCAGTGCCGCGGCGCCCGCCGCCCGACCCGATGGGGAGCGACCGATGACCGACCCGAACACCCCGCAGCCCGAGCAGCCGGCCCAGCCCGGCTATCCGTCCGCGCAGCCCGCCTATCCGCCGGCCCAGCCCGGCTACCAGCAGCCCTATGCGCCGCAGTACGCGCCGGGCGACTATCCCGGCAAGACGCTCGGCATCGTCGGCCTCGTCTTCGTCTTCGTCTTCTGGATCGTCGGCATCATCCTGTCGCACATCGCCTACTCGCAGTCGAAGGCGGCCGGCTTCCAGAACACCCCCGCGAAGGTCGGCATCATCGTCGGCTGGATCCTGTTCGGCCTCGGTGTGCTGACCACGATCCTGTTCTTCGCGATCTTCATCCCGCTCGGCATCATCGCCTGGAACTCGGGCGAGCTGACGGTCATCCCGACCCCGTGACGCGCTGACCGGGGGCGGCCGAGCCGTCCCCGGTGGCGCCCCGGCGCGCTCATTCAGTACGCTCGCGTCAGGCCTTCCGCACCGATGACCACGGGGGAACCCACCTTGAGCGATGCCACCGACGCGCCCGACGGCGCCTCCTCCCCGCAGCCGAGCCCGTCGCCCCCGCCGCCGCCTCCCGCGGCGTCCGCGCCGGCGGCGTACCCGCCCGTGGCGCAGCAGCCGGGCTATCCGCAGCCGCCGTATCCGCCGGGCCCGCCGCAGTCCCCGTACGGGCAGCCGGGCTACTACGGGCAGCCCGCCTACGTGATGCGCCCGACCGGGCCCAAGGGGCTCAGCGTCACCTCGATGGTGCTCGGCATCGTCGGCTTCGTGTTCTGCTGGTGGGGGTTCCTCGGCTTCATCGGGCTCGTCGCGGGCGTCGTCGCGCTGATCCTCGCGGCGACCGGCCTGCGGAAGGAACCGGCGGGCCGCGGCTTCGCGATCACGGGGCTCGTGCTGGGCATCCTCGTGTCGCTCATCGCCGTCGTCGTCATCATCATCGCGATCGCCGTCGCGAGCGCCATCGGGGCGGCGGGCGGCGGACTCCTCGGCTACTGCCTCTACACACGCGCCTGCTGATCGACGGGGCGGGCAGGTGACCGAGGTCGAACGGCCGCTGGATCCCTCGGCCCACGCCTGGCGGACCGCGCAGGCCTTCCGGGCCGATCTGGCGAACGGCCGCGTCCCGCCGACCGGTCGGGTGTGGGACGTGCGAGCGGATCCCGGGGAGGCCTTCTTCTTCGACCTGCCCGCGACCTACGCCCGCTTCTACGGCCAGAGCACCTCCTATACCCAGCACGGCGGCTTCTTCTTCGGCAGTCCCGGGTTCGTCGCCGGGGGTCTCGCGGCGACCGCGCTCGTCAATCGCCACAACCGCCGGCAGGCGCAGGCGGCCGCCGCCCCGCAGTGGCGCGAGGTCCAGCACAGCCGCGTGCTGGTGTCCGACCGGCGGCTGGTCTGCCACGTGAACGGCGGCTGGCTCGACTTCGCTCTCGACGCGGTGGTCGGCGTGCAGATCGACCTCGAGCGCTGGGCCTTCGCGGCGGACTTCGGCAGCCGGGCGGTGCCCCTGCTGCTCACCGGGCTCGCCGCGCCCGTCGCCGCCGTCGTGTCGGTCTTCGCGATGCACGGGCCGAGCGGCGTGGCCGAGCACCCGGCGCTGCGTCGACTCGGCGCTCTCTAGAGCGACTCGAGCACCGCCATCGCGGCGTTGTGCCCGCCGATCGCGGACACCGCCCCGCCGCGCCGCGCGCCCGAGCCGCAGAGCAGCACCCGCTCGTGGCCGGTGGCGACGCCCCAGCGCTCGGCGGGCGTCGCGAGCGGCTCGTCGTCCTCGGCCCACGGCCAGGACAGCGGACCGTGGAAGATGTCGCCGCCCGGCAGCCGGAGCCCCCGCTCGAGGTCGATCGTCGTCTTCGTCTCGATCGTCGGCCGCCCCTCGGCGTCGGAGCGCAGGAGCTCCTCGACGGGCTCCGCGAGGACCGAGTCGAGCGACTCCAGGACCGCCTCCTGGAGCCGGGCTCGATACCGGTCGGCGCCGATGCCGCCCGAGTAGGTCGGCGTGCCCGCGAGGCGGTGCGGGGTGTGCAGGCCGAACACCGTGATGGTGTGGGCGCCCGCGTCCCGGAGCTCCTCGGAGAGGATCGTGGGGTCGGTCAGCGAGTGGCAGTAGATCTCGAGCGGGAGCGGCTCGGGCACGGCGCCGGAGGCGGCCGCGTGGTACGCCGTCTCGAGCTGGGTCCAGGTCTCGTTGACATGGAAGGTGCCGCCGAACGCCGCCCGGGGGTCGACGCCGCGCTCGCGCAGGCGCGGCAGCCGCTGGAGCAGCAGGTTCACCTTGACCTGGGCGCCCTCGGGAGCGGGTGGCGGCGCCTCGCCGAGCAGTCGTGCGAGCTCGGTCGGCGAGCAGCCGGCGAGCACCCAGCGCGCGGCGAACGCGAGCTCCTCGTCGCCCGCGCCGCGCGCGCGGACCGAGCCGTCGGGATCGATCCCGGTCGCCTCGGTGCCCGTGCGGAGCTCCGCCCCGGCCCGGAGCGCCGCCCGGCGCAGCTCGCCGGACACCGTCCCCATCCCGCCGACCGGCACGTCCCAGTCGCCGGTGCCGCCGCCGATGACGTGGTACAGGAAGCAGCGGTTGCCGGCCAGGGACGGGTCGATGTTCGGCGCGAAGGTGCCGATGAGGGCGTCGGTGAGCGCGACCCCGCGGGCGAGGTCGTCCTCGAGCGCGTCGCGGATGGCGAGCCCGATCGGCTCGTCGACGAACGCGGTCCACGTCGCATCGTCGGCGACCGCCCGCCGCGCCTCGGACCGGGTCAGGAGCGGCGCCGTGACGGTGGGGAACAGCGCGCGGGCGAGCCGGCCGCTCGACTCGCCGAGCGCGCGCCAGCCGGCGGCGTCGGGGCCGAGCGCGCTCGCGGTCGGGTCGAGCCGGTCGACGAGCAGGCCCGTCGAGGTGCCGGGCCGCGGGGTGTACGAGGCGTAGCGGCGCCGCGCGAGCCGGATGTCCAGCCGCAGGTCGCGGACGATCGTGTCCGGCAGCAGCGAGACGAGGTAGGAGTATCGCGACAGTCGCGCGTCGATGCCGGCGAACGTCGCCTCCGAGACGGCCGCGCCCCCGACCTCGTCGAGGCGCTCGAGCACCGTCACCGAGAGCCCCGCCTGCGCGAGGTAGGCGGCGGCCGCGAGTCCGTTGTGCCCGCCGCCGACGATGACGACGTCTCGTGCCAGCGTGCCCACCCCCCAATCCTCCCGCCGTTTTCAGGATCTCGGGGCATCGGGGCCCCGTATTCGGCCTGGAGCGGCGGATATCCTGAAAACGGCGGGTGGGGTTGAATGATCGCGTGCTCCGCCGTCGCATGCGCGCCCGCGCCGCCGACGAGGCGGGGCGCGTCTCCACCCCGCTCGAGCTGCTCTTCGACCTGACGTTCGTGGTGGCGGTCTCGCTGCTCGTCGACGCGTTCGCGGCGTCGCTCGAGCACGGCCACGGCTGGGACGTGCTACCGCGCTTCCTGATGACGTTCTTCGCCATCTGGTGGGCCTGGGACCAGTTCACCTGGCTCGCGTCCGCGTACGACACCGACGACATCCCGTACCGCCTGCTCACGCTGCTGCAGATGGCGGGCGTGCTGGTGCTCGCCTCCGGCGTGCCCGCGGCGTTCGAGCGAGACGACTGGGTGCCCGTCACGCTCGGGTACCTCGTCATGCGCGTCGGCCTGCTCGCCTCGATCTCGCGCGCGATCCGGGACGACACGGAGACGGGCCGGGTCGCGCTCCGGTACGTGATCGGCATCGCGGTCGTCCAGGTGTTCTGGCTGCTGCGCCTGCTGCTGCCGAGCGGGCACGGCCTCATCGAGGGCTCCTTCGTGCTGGTCGCGCTCGCGGAGCTCGCGGTGCCGCTCTGGGCGGACCGCGCCGGCGGCATCCGCTTCCACCCCCACCACATCGCGGAGCGGCACGGCCTGTTCACGCTCATCCTGCTCGGCGAGTCGGTGCTCGCGGCGGCGAGCGCGTTCCGCGACGTCCTCGCCGACGTCGAGCTCGACGTCGAGCTGACCGCCGCGGGGCTCACCGGGCTCGTCATCCTGTTCGCCCTGTGGTGGATCTACTTCCAGGAGCCGGCGGGGGAGCGGCTCGAGGAGAACCGCGGCCGCGCGTTCTACTACGCCTATGGCCACTTCTTCGTCTTCGGCGCGCTCGCGCTCGTCGGCGCGGGCCTCGAGGTGGTCGTCGCCGATGTCTCCGGACACGACCCGGTCGAGCCGTTCATCGCCGCGGGCGCGGTGGCCTGGCCGGTGGCGGTGTTCCTCGTCGCGCTGTGGGCGGTGCACGCGCCGATCGCGAACGTCCGCGCCATCCATCCGGTCGGCACCTGGACGACGGCGGTGCTCGTCGCGCTGGTGCCGTTCGCGGCCCCCGCCATCGGCACGCTCTGGAGCGAGATCGCGGTGGCCCTGCTCGTCGTGGGGATGCTCGTCTCGGCCCTCGTCCGCGCCGACCGGCCCCTCGGCCCGTCGCCCGTATTCCGTCGAAAGATGTCGTGATGCACGGCGCGCGGGGACGTTTCTCGGCGGAATACGGGCGACGGGTCCACGGGTTGGGGAAGTGAGGAGGGCGTATGGAGCTCGAGGACGCGATGCTGGAGCGGATCCGCGGGCGCGCCGCCGGGTACGACCGGGCGAACGCGTTCTTCGACGAGGACCTCGTGGAGCTGCGCGACGCCGGCTACCTGCGCGTCCGGCCGCTGCTCGAGACCGCCCGCGACCAGCGTCGGCTCGCCGCCTTCGCCCCCGCGACCGCGCTCGCGGTCAACATGCACCATGTCTGGCTCGGCGTCGCCCGCGTCCTGCGCGATCGCGGGGACCACTCGCTCGACTGGGTGCTCGAGGACGCCGCGCGCGGCGAGCTGTTCGCGTTCGGTATCAGCGAGCCGGGCAACGACCTCGTGCTCTGGGACTCGGCGACGACCGCCGAGCGGGTGCCGGGCGGATGGGCGTTCTCGGGCACCAAGATCTTCACCTCGCTCGCGCCCGCCTGGACGCGGCTCGGCGTCTTCGGGCGCGCCGAGACGCCCGACGGCCCGCGGCTGGTGCACGGCTTCCTCACCCGCGAGGACGGCGGCGTCACGACGCTCGACGACTGGGACACGCTCGGGATGCGGGCGACCCAGTCGCGCACGACCGTGCTCGAACGCGCGATCGTCCCCGATGAGCGGGTCGTGCGGGTCCTCCCGGTGGGCCCGAACGCGGATCCGTTCGTCTTCGGGATCTTCGCGCACATCCTGCTGCTGATCGGCTCGGTGTACGCCGGGATCGCCGATCGGGCGCTCGAGCTCGCGGTCGACGCGGTGCAGTCGCGGCGGTCCCGGCGCACCGGCCGCGCCTACGCACAGGATCCCGACTTCCGGTGGCGGATCGCCGACATGGCGCTCGCGGTCGACGCGCTCGGGCCCGACCTGGAGTCGCTCGCGGCCGACGTCGACGGCCTCGTCGACCGGGGCGCCGCGTGGTTCCGCCATCTCACCGGCGCGAAGCACCGGGCGACGGAGACGGCGCGAGCCGTCGTCGACCAGGCGGCGCGGGCGGCTGGCGGCTCCGGGTACCGCTCCTCCGCGGAGCTCTCGCGACTCCAGCGCGACGTGCTCGCCGGGATCTTCCACCCGAGCGACACGGAGTCGATCCACGCGACGGTCGCGACGAACCTGCTCGGGCCGATCGAGGACTGAGTGCCGCCCGCGGCTGGGCCCATTTCATTAGCCAGGCTAATGAGCTACGCTAATGAGCATGGCTAAGGAGTCCGACCCGATCGATCGGCTCGCCACCGACCTCCGGGTCGCGGCGTTCCGGCTCACCCGACGGCTGCGTCTCGAGGCCCACCTCGACGAGGTGACGGACTCGCAGCTGACCGTGCTCTTCCATCTCAGCCGCCTCCGCGCCGCGACGCCGGGGCAGCTCGCCGAGTTCGAGCGGGTGTCGGCGCCGTCGATGAACCGCACCGTCAACGCGCTCGCCGCCATGGGATGCGTCCGGCGGCAGGCCGACCCCGCGGACGGCCGGCGGGTCATCGTCGAGCTGACGGAGCGCGGCGCCGAGCTCGCGCGGACGGCGCGCGGCCGGCGCAGCGCCTGGCTGCGGTCTCAGCTGAAGCCGCTGCCGAAGGAGGACCGCGTGGTCCTGGCCCGGGCGATCAAGCTGCTCGACGGGATGACGGTCGGATGACGGGCGGCACCTTCCGCTCCCTGCGCCGCTTCAACTACCGCCTCTGGTTCTTCGGATCGCTCGTCTCCAACGTCGGCTCCTGGGCCCAGTCGACGGCGCTCAGCTGGACCGTGCTGACGGTCCTCACCGACGACGACCCGGCCGCGATGGGCGTCTGCATGGCCCTCCAGTTCGGCCCGATCCTGCTGCTCACCCCCGTGAGCGGGCTCATCGCCGACCGGTTCCCGCGCCGGCGGATCCTGCTCGTCACGCAGGCCGCGCTCTCCTCGACCGCGCTCGCGGTCGGCGTGCTGCTGCTCACCGGCGTGCTGACGCTCCCGCTGATGTACGCGCTCGCCGCCGTCTTCGGCGTCGCGACCGCCTTCGACAACCCGGCGCGGCAGGCCTTCGTCTCCGACCTCGTCGGCCGGGAAGACGCGGCGAACGCCGTCGCGCTCAACTCCGCGTCGTTCAACACCGCACGGCTGATCGGTCCCGCCGCCGCCGGCCTCGCGATCGTCTGGGCGGGCAGCGGCTGGGTGTTCGTCGCGGACGCGGTGAGCTACCTCTCGACGATCGCCGTGCTGCTGCTCATGCGTCGCGAGGAGCTCGTGCCGAGGGCGAGGGCCACCGGGGCGCAGGGCTTCCTCGACGGCTTCCGATACGTCCGGCGTCGCGGCGACCTGGTGGCGCTGTTCGCGATGGCCTTCGTCATCGGCGCCTTCGGCATGAACTTCCCGATCTTCGCCTCGACGATGTCGCTCGAGTTCGGGCACGACGCCGACGGCTTCGGCCTGCTCAGCTCGATGCTCGCGATCGGCTCGCTCGCCGGGGCGCTGCTCGCGGCGAGGCGCGCCCGGGCCCGGCTGCGGGTGGCGATCACCGCCGCGCTGCTGTTCGGCCTCTCCTGCGCCGTCTCGGCGGCGATGCCGACGTTCTGGTCCTACGCCGTCGTCTCCATCGCGGTCGGCTTCTGCGTCATCTCGATGCTCACGACGGCGAACGGCTACGTCCAGACGACCGCCGAGCCGGCGCTGCGCGGCCGCGTGCTCGCCATCTACATGTCGCTCATGATGGGCGGGACGGTCGTCGGCGCGCCGATCGTCGGCTGGGTCGCCGCCGTCGCCGGCCCGCGGGTGGCGATCCTGGTCGGCGCCTCGGCCGGCATCGTCGCGTTCGGGATCGGCCTCGCCTGGTTCCTCGCCTCGGGGCGGGTTCGCCGCAGCGCGGACGCGCGGCTCGGGGTCGAGGTGACGGCGACCCGTCCGCTCGATCTCGTCGTCGTGCCGGAGGAGTTCTCGGACGCGGTCGTGCAGGCGACGCCGATCCGGGAGCAGCCGGAGGACGAGCTGCCGGAGGAGCCGGCCGACGAGCGCCCGCCGCGGGGCTCGGCCCGAGGCTAGCCGCGCGGCACGAGCCGCTGGAGCTGGGTCACGTGCCGGGGCCCGAGCTCCTCGACCGAGCTCACCTGCAGCAGCCGCATGGTCTGGCGGACCTCGCGGGTGAGGATGTCGACCGCGCGATGCGCGCCCTCGACGCCGCCGGCCATCAGCCCGTACATCCACGCCCGGCCGACGAGCGCGATCCGCGCGCCGAGCGCGACCGCCGCGACCACGTCCGCGCCGTTCATGATGCCGGTGTCGACGATGATCTCGGTGTCCCGCCCGACCTCGCGGACCACCTCGGGCAGCAGGTGGAATGGGATCGGCGCGCGGTCGAGCTGGCGCCCGCCGTGGTTCGACAGGATGATGCCGTCGACCCCGAGGTCGGCGAGCCGCTTCGCGTCCGCGACGTTCTGCACGCCCTTGACGACGAGTCTGCCCGGCCACATGCCGCGGATGACGTCGAGGTCGGCGAAGGAGATGGTCGGGTCCATCGCGCTCGAGAGCAGCTCCCCGACGGTGCCGCCCGTCGACTTCAGCGAGGCGAACTCGAGCTTCGGCGTCGTCAGGAAGTCCCACCACCACCACGGGCGCGGGATCGCGTTCACCAGCGTCCTGAGGGTGAGCGCCGGCGGGATCGAGAAGCCGTTGCGGGTGTCGCGGAGCCGGTTGCCGCCGACCGGCGCGTCGACGGTGAACATGAGCGTGTCGAAGCCGGCGGCCGCCGCCCGCTCGACGAGCGCGTAGGAGATCTCGCGCTGCCGCATCACGTAGAGCTGGAACCAGTTGCGGCCGGGGTTGGTCGCCGCGACGGTCTCGATCGCGGTGTTCCCGAGCGTCGAGAGCGTGAACGGGATGCCGGCGCGGGCGGCCGCCGAGGCGCCGCCGACCTCGCCCTCGGTCTGGCCGATCCGGCTGAAGCCGATCGGCGCGAGCGCGAACGGGTAGGCGGTGGGGCCGCCGAGCACCGTCGTCGAGGTGTCGAGCTCGGCGCCGCCGCTCAGGATGTCCGGATGGAACTCGACGTCGAGCCAGGCCTGGCGCGCGCGGGCGAGCGAGATCTCGCCGTCGGCGGCGCCGTCGATGTAGTCGAAGGCGGCGCGCGGGGTGCGGCGCTTCGCGATGTCGCGGAGGTCGTGGATGGTCAGCGCGCGGCCGAGGCGACGCGCCTTCGCGTTCCACACCGGCGCGCGGAAGCGCATCAGCTCGAACACGTCCCTCGGATCGGGGAACTTCCTCTGCACCATCTCGGCGGTCTCTCTCTGTGCGGTTCCGGGCTTCAGGATCGGGACGCGCCGTAGGCGGCGAGCAGCAGGTCGCGGGCGCCGTGCACGTGCTCGCGGGCGAGCCGGCCGGCGAGCGCCGCGTCCCCGGCGATGACGGCGTCGAGGATCGCCTGGTGCTGCGCGCCGATCTGGGCCGGCGTGAGCACGCCCTCGGCCTCGACCTGGGCGATGCACAGCTCGATCTCGCCCATCAGCAGGCCGTGCATGCGGGCGAGCCGGGCGTTCGGCTGGCCGGCCACGAGCGCGCGGTGGAAGTCGGCGTCGAGCCGGGCGAAGGGCTCCCCGCGCCCGAGGCCCAGCAGCGCGCGATGCCGGTCGAGCGCACGGGCGGGGAGCGATCCGGCGCGAGCGAGCCGTTCGATCGCCGCCTGCTCGACGATGGCCCGGCTGTCGTAGATGTCGGCGATGTCCTGCGCGTCGAGCGTGGGCACGCGGGCGGCCTGGTGCGGCGCGCGGCGCAGCAGGCCCTCGCCGACGAGCCGCTCGATCGCGAGCCGCGCCGTCGAGCGGGCGACGCCGTGCCGCAGCGCGACGGCCGTCTCGGTCACCGTCGTGCCGGGCGGCAGGACGCGGTCGAGGATCGCGTCGCGGAGGGCGTCGTGCAGGGTCTCCGGGAGGACGGCCGACTCCTCGGCCTCAGCGCGCGCCACGGTCCTAGATTGTTCGACAATCCGCGCAATTGCAAGTCAATGGTCGAGTGGCCCCCTCGCCGCCTCGCGGTCGCGATCGAGGTCGGTTCCGGCCGCCGCCCCCACGGCGCCCGGAACCGACCCGATTCTCCCCCCGGGCCACGTCGCCGCGGCCGCTGCTCGGCGGCGTCCTGGTGACGCTGAACGCGGTGCCGAGTAGTATGACAATCAAGTTACTTTGTATCGCAGAAACACGCAAGGGGTGCTTTCAGATTCTTGAGATACTGTTGGTCGCCACGGACCGAGGGGGGACCGCATGGACGAAGGGATGACGCCGGCTCCGGCCGCGCGCGTCGACGAGCTGCTGAGCGCGCTCGAGGCGCTCGACGCGGGCAACTCGCACCTCACCGGCCGCTTCGCCGACTCGCTCGGCATCGGCGGCACCGACCTCCGCGCGCTCGTCTTCGTCGCCCGCGCAGGCGGCGAGGCGACGCCCAAGCGCACCGCCGAGTTCCTCGAGCTCTCCACCGGCGCGACCACCAGCGTCCTCGACCGGGTCGCCGCCGCGGGCCTCATCGCGCGGGCGCCGCATCCGACCGATCGCCGCAGCATCCGGCTCGTCCTCTCGCCGGCCGGCGCGGAGGCGATCGAGCGCATCTACGGCACCTACCTCGAGGCGCTCCACGAGGCGGTCGAGCCCGCCGACGTGCCCCGCGTCGCGGCCGCGTTCCGCGCCATCGGCGAGGCGCTCGTGCGCAGGGCCGGCGGCCAGCCGTCCGCCTGAACGCCGAAACACGGGCGCAATACGCCCGGCCTAGGCTTTCGTCATGGCGGACCTGTTCGACGGCTATGGCGCCGCCGCGACCGAGCGGCTGGGGGTCCTGCCGTGGGACGAGATGTTCGCCGCGGACGGCGCCGTCCGCGAGCCGTACGCGGAGATCCATCGCGCGCTCGCGCGGATGAGCAAGGACGAGATCCAGGGCCGCACCGACGCGCTCGCGAAGTCCTACCTCGCCCAGGGCGTCACCTTCGATTTCGCCGGCGAGGAGCGGCCCTTCCCGATCGACGCCGTCCCGCGCGTCATCGCCCAGGCCGAGTGGCAGCACGTCTCCTCCGGCGTCGCGCAGCGCGTCCGCGCGCTCGAGGCCTTCCTCGCCGACGTCTACGGCCCGCAGCGCGCCGTCCGGGACGGCGTCATCCCCGCCTCCCTCATCACCTCGAGCAAGCACTTCCACCGCGAGGCGGCCGGCATCGTGCCGGCGAACGGCGTGCGCATCCAGGTCTCCGGCATCGACTGCATCCGCGACGAGCGCGGCGAGTGGCGGGTGCTGGAGGACAACGTCCGCGTGCCCTCCGGGGTCAGCTACGTCATCTCGAACCGCCGGGTCATGGCCCAGACGCTCCCCGAGCTCTTCGTCTCGATGCGCGTCCAGCCGGTCGGCGACTACCCGGCGCGCCTCCTGCACGCGCTGCAGGCCTCGGCCCCGACCGGCGTCGAGGATCCGACCGTCGTCGTGCTCACGCCGGGCGTCTTCAACTCCGCCTACTTCGAGCACACGCTCCTCGCACGGCTGATGGGGGTCGAGCTCGTCGAGGGGCGCGACCTGTTCTGCTCCGGCGGGCGGGTCTGGATGCGCACCACGGCCGGCCCCACCCGCGTCGACGTCATCTACCGCCGGGTCGACGACGAGTTCCTCGACCCGCTGAACTTCCGCGCCGACTCGATGCTCGGCAGCCCGGGCCTGATGCTCGCGGCGCGGCTCGGCAACGTCACGATCGCGAACGCGGTCGGCAACGGGGTCGCCGACGACAAGCTCGTCTACACCTACGTCCCCGACCTCATCCGGTACTACCTCGCCGAGGACCCGATCCTCCCGAACGTGCAGACCTGGCGCCTGGAGGACCCCGGCGCGCTCGACGAGGTGCTCGACCGCCTCGACGAGCTCGTCGTCAAGCCCGTCGACGGCTCAGGCGGCAAAGGCCTCGTCGTCGGACCGGACGCCTCGCGCCGCGAGCTCGACGAGCTCCGGGCGAAGCTCCTCGAGGACCCGCGCGGGTGGATCGCCCAGCCCGTCGTCCAGCTCTCGACCATCCCGACGCTCGTCGAGGACGGCATGCGGCCGCGGCACGCGGACCTGCGCCCCTTCGCGGTGAACGACGGCCACGACGTCTGGGTGCTGCCGGGCGGGCTCACCCGGGTCGCCCTCCCCGAGGGCCGGCTCGTCGTCAACTCCTCGCAGGGCGGCGGCTCGAAGGACACCTGGGTCGTCGGCACCGACCCGCTGCACGTCGAGCGGCACTCGATCCAGGGACTCGTCGCCGACCAGGCGGCGATCACGACCTCGATCCCGATCATCGACCTCGACAACCCGCCGCAGCAGCACGACTCGATCGGCGGGCGACGCGGCGCCGACCTGCCGGCGCAGCAGCACGGCCAGCAGGAGTCGCAGGCGCAGCAGCAGCCGCAGCAGCAACAGCAGGGCCCGCTGGTCGAGGAGGCGCCATGCTGAGCCGCATCGCCGAGGCGCTGTTCTGGATCGGCCGCTACATCGAGCGGTCCGACGGCACCGCGCGCATCCTCGACGTGCACCTGCAGCTCCTCCTCGAGGATCCGTGGATCGAGGAGGACGAGGCGTGCCGCGCGCTGCTCTCGGTCATGGGCACGCCGGCCCCGCCCGAGGAGCTGAGCCGCCGCCGCATCCTGGAGATCCTCGCCGTCGACCGCAACGAGCCGGCGTCGATCGCGTACTCGCTCGGCGCCGCGCGGGAGAACGCGAGGCGCGCGCGCGAGGTCGTCAACACCGAGCTGTGGGAGTGCCTGAACACGACCCGCGCCGTCATGCCCCGCGTCGTCCCGGGCGACAAGGTGCACGAGTTCTTCCAGTGGGTGCGCGAGCGCTCCGCCCTCGCCGTCGGCATCATCGAGTCGGCGACGAGCCGCGACGACGCCTGGCGGTTCTTCACCCTCGGCCGCTCCATCGAGCGCGCCGACATGACCGCCCGGCTGCTCGCGACCCGCTCGCTCACCGACGCGAGCGGCCCGAGCTGGACGACGATCCTGCGCTCCGTCGGCGCCTACGAGGCGTACCTCAAGACGTACCGCGGTATGCCGTCCGCGCGCAACGCCGCCGAGTTCCTGCTGCTGGACCGCCTCTTCCCGCGCTCGATCCTGTTCTCCGTGCTGCGCGCGGAGTCGTGCCTGCGCGAGATCGAGCCGAGCCCCGACGGGCGCGTCGGGTTCTCCGACCAGGCGGTGCGCATCCTCGGCCAGATCCGCAGCGAGCTCGAGTACCGGCCGATCCCGGAGGTGCTCGAATCGCTGTCGAGCTGGATGGAGCGCGTGCAGCACGCGACCTCGGCGGCCTCCGAGGCGATCCGCGAGCGGTACTTCCCGACGAACGCCATGCCGATGTGGGTCGGGGAGACGACGTGAAGCGCCTCCGCATCCGCCACGTGACCGGCTTCAGCTACGGCGGCGACGTGACCGCGAGCTACAACGAGGCCCGGATGCTGCCGGTGAGCCTCGACGGGCAGCTCGTCATTTCCTCGGGCCTCGAGATCTCGCCCGTGAACGCCCACCACAACTTCCTCGACTACTGGGGCACCCGCGTCGCCTCGTTCGAGGTGCTCACGCCGCATCGCGAGCTCTCGATCACGGCGAACAGCGTGGTGGAGGTGCGCGCTCGCGAGAACCCTGTCGACGAGGTCGACTGGGAGACGCTCGAGCGGGCGTCGCTCGCGTCCACCGCGACCGTCGAGCAGCTCGGCCAGACCCGGCTGACCGCGCCGCCGGAGGAGGTGGTCGAGCTCGCGGAGCGGATCGCCGCGCACCACCGCGATCCCTCGGCGGCGGCGCTGGCGATCTGCACGGCGATCGGCGAGGCGCTCGAGTACGTGCCCGGCGTCACCTCGGTGCACTCCTCCGGGGCCGACGCCTGGGCGCACCGCAAAGGCGTCTGCCAGGACATCGCGCACGTCGCGCTCGGGGCGCTGCGCGCCGCCGGCATCCCGGCGCGCTACGTCTCCGGCTACCTGCACCCCGTCCCGGAGCCGGAGATCGGCGTCACCGTCTCGGGCGAGTCGCACGCCTGGGTCGAGTGGTTCACGGGGTCCGACTGGCGAGGCTTCGACCCGACGAACGGCATCGAGATCGGCGACCGGCACGTGCTCGTCGGCCGGGGCCGCGACTACGACGACGTGCCGCCGCTGCGCGGGGTCTACGCCGGGTCGTTCGCCTCCACGCTCTTCGTCTCGGTCGAGATCACGCGCGAGGCGTAGGGTCGAGGCGTGGCACCTCGCAAGGACGCGACGTACAAGGACGCGCTCGGCGTCACGATCCACTACCACGTGTGGGCGCACCCGAGCCCGAAGGCGGTCGTCCAGCTCGTGCACGGCCTCGGCGAGCACGCGCTGCGCTACGAGCGGCTCGCGGATGCCCTGGTCGCCGCCGGCTACGAGGTCTGGGCGGACGAGCACCGCGGTCACGGCCAGACCGGGCTCGACCAGTGGGGCGGCGACGCCTCGAGGATCGGCCGGCTCGGGAAGGGCGGGCACCCGGCGACCGTCGAGGCGATCAAGGCGTTCGGCCGGCTCATCAAGGCGGCGCGGCCGAGCATCCCGTTCATCCTCCTCGGGCAGTCGTGGGGCTCGTTCATCGCGCAGCTGCTCCTCGACGCGCAGCCGCGCGAGTACGACGCGGTCGTGCTCACGGGCTCCGCGATCCGGACGCTCTCCGGCATGAACGGCGGCGACCTCAACGCCCGCCACGGCCGCACGGTCGCGAACCCGACCGGCTACGAGTGGCTCAGCCGCGACCCCGAGGTCGTCGCCGCGGCCGCCGCCGATCCGCTCATGACGAAGGCGAGGATCCTCCGGCTGTTCGGCCTGCGCGACACCCTCCGGCTGCTCGGCCGGCCGCGGCGGGGGATCGCGGAGGAGCGCGACGTGCCAGTGCTCCTCCTCGTCGGCGAGGACGACCCGCTCGGCGGCGAGCGCTCCGTGCGGAGGCTCGCGGAGGCGTACATCACCCGATCGGGGCTCACCGACGTGACGGTGATCGTCTACGACGGCGCGCGCCACGAGGTCTTCCACGAGACGAACCGGGGGGAGGTCGTCGCCGACCTCCTCGCCTGGCTCGACGCTCGCGTCGGCGCCCCGTCCGGTGGTTGAGGAGCCGCGCTGGAAGCGGCGTCTCGAAACCACCCATGACCGACCGGCTGGTTTCGAGACGGTCGCTGCGCGACCTCCTCAACCAGCGAGGCACCCCGAATCCGGTGGTTGAGGAGCGCCGCCAGGCGCGTCTCGAAACCACCCGCCCGGCAGGGTTGGGTCGAGACGCCGCTGACGCCGTCGCCCGGAGTACGTAGTCTCGAAGCATGCACGGCGAGTACAAGGTCCCCGGCGGCAAGCTCGTGGTCGTCGACCTCGAGGTGGTCGACGGGCGGTTCGCGGGCGTGCGGATCGCGGGCGACTTCTTCCTCGAGCCCGACTCGGCGCTCGACGCGATGAACGCCGCCGTCGAGGGCCTGCCCTCGGACGCGAGCGGCAAGGAGCTCGCGGGCGCCATCCGCGTCGCGCTCCCCGCCGACGCGGAACTGCTCGGCGTCACCCCGGAGGGCGTCGCGACGGCGGTCCGCCGCGCCGTCGAGGGCGCGCGCGAGTGGGGCGACTACCCCTGGCGGCTGCTGCGCGGACCGGCGCTGCCGCCGCGGACCCAGGTCGCGCTCGACGAGGTGCTCACCGAGCGCGTCGGCGCGGGGCGGCGCGAGCCGACCCTGCGGTTCTGGGAGTGGGACCGTTCGGCGGTCGTCATCGGCTCGTTCCAGTCGGTTATGAACGAGGTCGACGTCGAGGCGGCCGAGCGCCACGGCGTCGAGGTGGTGCGCCGCATCTCCGGCGGCGGCGCGATGTACATGGCGGGCGGCCAGGTCGTCGTCTACTCGATCTACGCCCCCGTCGAGCTCGTGCACGGGATGAGCTTCGCCGACTCGTACGCATTCCTCGACGACTGGGCCGTCGCCGGGCTGCGCGGCCTCGGCATCGAGGCGGCGTACCAGCCGCTCAACGACATCACGAGCCCCGCCGGCAAGATCGGCGGCGCCGCGCAGAAGCGGCTCGCCGGCGGCGGGCTCCTCCACCACGTCACCATGGCCTACGACATGGACGGCGAGCGGATGAACGAGATCCTCCGCATCGGCCGCGAGAAGCTCAGCGATAAGGGCATCAAGTCCGCGGTCAAGCGCGTCGACCCCATCCGCTCGCAGACGGGCCTGCCGCGCGAGGCGATCGTCGACGCGCTCATCGAGACGTTCCGCGACCGCTACGGCCTGCGCGACGACGCGCTGGCGCCGGACGAGCTCGCCGAGGCCGAGGCGCTCGCCGCCTCGAAGTTCGCGTCGCCGGAGTGGACCTACCGCGTCCCCTGAGTCGCTACCGCGCGCTCAGCACCCGGCCGATCGGCTCCGTGCCGTCCTCCGCGACCGCCTCCGTCAGCGGCGCGACGACGCCGACCGACTGGTCCGTGAGCGGCGTCTGCGGCGTCCGGTCGATACCGAATCGGAACACGTCCGGTCGCGCGTAGTGGCCGGCGCCGTCGGCGAAGAACTTCGCGAACGGGATGATCCCGAGATCGAGGTCGCCGTAGACGATCGCCTCGGTGTCGCGGTGCGGCTCGGCGAGCCACTTGCCGTTCGGTCCGATGAAGCCCGAGAGCCCGCCGCCGAGACTCGGGGCGTCCGGTCCCTCGGGGATGTCGAGCACGTCGATGATCTCCTGCGTGACCATGCCCTGGCAGACGACGACGTAGGTCTGCGCGCAGATCGCGTGCGCCTGCGCGAGGGTCGTCGAGTAGTGGTCGAAGTCGCCCGCGTTCGGGTCGGCGTGGGTCGCGTTGATCGCGGGCCAGGTCGCGACATGGATCTGCTCGCCGAGCGCGGCCAGCGCGTAGCGGGGCAGGTCCATGCTGTGCTCGAAGCAGATCAGCCCGCCGAGCCGGGCGAAGCCGGTGTCGACGACGAAGACGTCGCGGCCGTCGCCCCGTCCCCAGACCGTGCGCTCGGCGTTCGTCGGGTGGAGCTTGCGGTGCCTCGCGACGAGGCGGCCGTCCGGCCCGAAGTACGCCTGCGTGTTGTAGAGCGTGCCCCCGTCCTTCTCGTCGCAGCCGAGCACCACCCAGACCCCGGCCTCGCGCGCGGCGTCGCCGATCGCCCTCGACTCCTCGCTCGGCAGCACGATCGCGTTCTCGAAGAGCCGTGCGAAGAGCGGCGCCGCGTACTTCGCCGTGTGCGACCAGATCCAGTGGGGGTAGCCGGGAAGGAAGGTCTCGGGGAACACCACGATGCTCGCGCCGCCGCGTCCGGCCTCGAGGATCGCCTCCCGAGTCCGCTGCACGCCGGCGGCGAGGTCGAGGTAGGGGGCCGCGGCGTGGACCGCGGCGACGCGCACGATGGGGTCGCTCATGCGGGTGACGCTACGCCTCGAGGCCCGATCGGCTTGCCGGTGCGTGCCGCCCACGCCCGGTAGTTCGCGTTCTGCACGGATCGTCAAGCGGCGCGTGCGGCCGGCCGCATCGCCGAAGGGGTCAGGCCGAACTCGGAGCGGAACAGTCGGCTGAAGTGCGCGGCGCTGCGGAAGCCGACCTCCGCGGCGATCTCCGCGATCGGGCGTCCCGCCTCGGCACGCACCAGGAGGTCTCGCGCGCGATCGAGGCGCGCGTGGCGGATGGCGCCGGCGACGGTGCGGCGGTCCTGGGCGAACGCGGTGTAGAGGGTGCGCCGGGAGACCCCGAGCGCCTCGGCGAGGTAATCGGGCGTGAGCCAGGGGGCGGCGAGGCGGGTGCGGATCAGGTCCTCGGCGCCGGAGCGGAGCCGCCCGTGCCGGTCGGCGTCCGCGACGGCCTCGGGAGGGCGGATCGCGACGAGCCGGTCGAGCGCGCGGTCGCGCTCGGCGGCGGTGATGCCCGTCTCGGCCACGCGCAGCAGCATGGCGCGGACGGCGCTGGCCTCGGGCCCGACGAGCACGCGTCCCGACAGCTCGTCCAGGCGCTCCGCCGACAGTGGGACGGCGTCCTCCGGCACGAGCGCGATCGCCATGTCCAGCGGGGCGTCGCTGCCGACCGAATAGGGCAGCGAGGTGCGGTAGAGGCAGAGCCGGCCGGGTGCGAGGGTCGCCCGGCGGCCGTGCTGGACGACGCTGACGCGCCGGCCGATCGGGATCGCGAATTTCACGTATCGCGCCGTGTCGGACGCCGCCATCGCCGCCGTTCGCACGCCGTCATGCGCGCTCGCGGTGATCCGGCACAGGGTCACGCCCTCCGACTGCTGCGCCGCGATCGAGCCGTTGACGGTCTCGGTCTGCGCCGTGATCCGCAGCGGCACCAGGAACCGCGCGGTCGTCGCCGTCCAGGTGTCGAGCCGGGCCTGGATCGGCAGCCGTGCGGCGTCGAGCCGCCCGAGCTGACGCGTCCGCCGTTCCGGTTGCGCTGCGGGCATGGTCCGATCCTCGCGTGCTCGGCGCGCTCCCGCCTCCCGGGGCGCGATGGAGGTCAGCGTAACGCCCGGCCCGCGCGGGGCCCAGAGCGGGGCGTGCGCGGTCCGTCGCGACTCAGCCGAGGGCGCGGCGGGGGAGGACGATCGGGCGGCCGGTGTCCGGGTCGGGGAGGATGCGGACCGGCGTCCGGTAGACCTGCTCGATCCGCGTCTCCGTGAGCACCTCGGCGGGCGAGCCGTGGGCGACGAGCCGGCCGCGGTCGAGCATCGCGATGTCGTCGGCGTAGGCCCCGGCGAGCGAGAGGTCGTGCAGCACCGCGACGACCGCGCGGCCGTCGGCGGCGAGTCGCCGCGCGATGCGCAGGACGTCCTCCTGGTGGCCCAGGTCGAGCGCGGCCGTCGGCTCGTCGAGCAGCAGCACAGGGGTGTCCTGCGCGAGCACGCGGGCGAGGGAGATCCGCGCCCGCTCCCCGCCGGAGAGCGTCGGGAACGGCCGGTCGGCGAACGCGGTCGCGTCGGCCTCGCCGAGCGCCGCGTCGATCGCGCGCTCGTCGTCGTCGGCCCGCGGCGTCCCGAGCCACGGCGCCCGTCCCATCTCGACCACCTGCCGGCCGGTGAAGGCGAACGCGACGGCGTTCGACTGCAGGAGCACCGCGCGGACCCGGGCGAGCTCGAGCGCCGCGCGCTCGGCGATCGGCCGGCCGTCGAGCGCCACGGCGCCCGAGCTCGGTGCGACGTCCCCGGCGAGGACGCCGAGCAGCGTCGACTTGCCGGCGCCGTTCGGGCCGACGAGCGCGAGCACCCGGCCGTGGCCGACCTCGAGCGAGACGTCGTCGAGGATCGTCGACTCCCCGATCCGGTAGCCGACGTGCTCCGCTCGGACCGCGACCGCGTCCCGCCCGCCCGGCCCCGTCACGCCCAGCCCCCCGCCTTCGCGCGGTTGCGCCGGATGAGCCAGAAGAAGAAGGGACCGCCGATGAGCGAGGTGAGCAGGCCGATCGGGAGGTCGGAGGAGGCGACCGCGGTGCGGGCGACGAGGTCGGCCCAGACCAGCAGCGCGCCGCCGCCGAGCAGCGAGCCGACCAGGAGGCTGCGGTGGCTCGGTCCGAGGATCATCCGGATGAGGTGCGGGATGACGAGGCCGACGAACGCGATGATCCCGGCGAACGCGACGGCCGCGCCGGTGAGCAGCGCGACGAGCACGATCGAGAGGATGCGCAGCCGCTCGACGCGCACCCCGAGGTGGGCGGCGGTGCGCTCGCCGAGCGCGAGGAGGTCGTAGCGGCGGGCGAGCCCGATCGCGACGGCGACGGCCGGGACGCCGATGGCGAGGACGACGACGGTGTCGACCCAGCGCGAGCCGTTGAGCGAGCCGAGCTGCCAGAAGATGATCTGCTCGCGGCTCGCCGTGTTCGTCGCGAAGAGGACGAGGGCGAGCCCGGCGCTCGCGAAGGCGTTGACGGCGATGCCGGTCAGCAGCAGCGTCACCACCTCGGTGCGGCCGCGGGCGCGCGCCGTGACGTAGACGACGAGGGTCGCGAGGAAGCCCCCGACGAAGGCCGCCGCCGCGACCGACCAGCCGCCGAGCGCGGTCGCGCCGAACGCGATCGCGGCGGCCGCGCCGAGCGCCGCGCCGGAGGAGACGCCGACGACGCCGGGCTCGGCGAGCGGGTTGCCGAAGATCGCCTGCATGACGGCGCCCGCGACGGCGAGCAGTGCGCCGACGAGGATGGAGAGGACGAGCCGCGGCAGCCGCACGTTCCAGATGCTGCCCTCGACGATGGGGTCGGTCGGCGCCCAGGCGTTGTCGATGCCGACCGCGCGGAGCACCGAGCCGACGAGCTCGGCGGGCGAGATCGGCAGCTGACCGAGGGCGAACGACGCCAGCACCCCGCCGACGAGCAGCACGGCGAGGACCGTGAAGGTGAGGCGGCGCCGAGCGGTCACGTCGCGTCCGGCGCGTAGATCGCGCGCGCGAGCGCGTCGAGCACGGCGGCGCTGCGCGGGCCGAACGACAGGATCTCGCCGTCCGCCATGTCGACGAAGCGCCGGTGCTGGCCGGCCGTCGTCAGCGCGATCGCCGGCACCTCCTCGAGCAGGCCGTCGACGCCGCCGACCGAGGCGAGCCCGTCGGTCATGACGAGGATCAGGTCGGGGTTCGCGGCGATGACCGCCTCGTCGGTCATCGGCCGGGAGCCGGCCCAGCCGAGCTCGCCAGCCACGTCGACGCCGCCGAGCGCCTCGATGAGGTGGTTCGCGCCGGACTCCGCGCCGAACAGGTAGTACACGCCGCTCCCTCCCCGCAGGTACAGGAACATCATGCGCAGTCCGGGCTCCGGCGCGATGCGGTCGATCGTGGCCTCCGCTTCCGCGATGTCCGCCGCCGTGCGCTCGGCGAGCCGCTCGCCCGCCTCCGGCGCGCCGTAGATCGCGGCGACGTCGCGCGCGAGCTGGGCGGCACCGTCGAAGGAGGACTCGGGGGCCACGAACACCACGGTGATGCCGACGTCGCGCAGCTGCTCGATCACGTCGCGCGGACCGATCGTCCCGTCCGTGATGATGAGCGTCGGGCGCATCGCGATGACCGCCTCGGCGCTGACCGCGTGCGCGCCGCTCGTGGCCAGCGGCAGCTCCGCCGCGCCCGGGAACGTCGTCGACTGGTCGCGCCCGATCAGCGTCGAGCCGAAGCCGAGCCCCCAGACGGTCGCGGCGAGCGAGCCGGCCAGGTCGATCGCGAGCACGCGACTGGTGTCCGTCACCGTGACCGACTGCGGGCCGCCGAGCTCGGCGGACTCGACGGTCGCGGGGAGCGACTGCGCCGGGTGCTCCTCGACCGGGACGATCGCGGCGTCCGTCAGGAGGGCGGTCGACTCGCCGACGTACCCGAACGGGTCGTCGAGGACGGCGATCTCGTCGAGCGGCGGCCGATCGCCGCCCGCGACCGCCTCGCCGGGCCCCGGTCCGCCGTCGCCGACCGCCGTGCAGCCGCCGAGCGCCAGCAAGAGCACGAGCGCGCTGGCGATCGCGGAGGCCGTGACGGCCCCGCGGGGTCGGCGCGGCACGTCAGCGCGCGTCCGGCGCGGTTCCGAGTGCGTCGAAGATCGCGGCGTTGTAGTCGAACGCGGCCTGCGCCTCCGCGACCGCGGCGTCGCGCTCCGCCTCCGAGAACGCCAGCGCGTCCATCGCCTCGCGGTACTCGCGCTTGTAGATCACCGGCTTCTCGATGTCCTCGAAGCGGAAGAACGCGAGCTGGTCCGGCGTCGCGCCGTAGTGCCGGGCGATCATCGCGCCGATCGCCTGACCGCCGGACAGGTCGCCGAGGTACCGCGTGTAGTGGTGTGCGAGGTACTCGGGCGCGCCGCCGTGCGCGACCTCGCGGAGCCGCTCGGCGTAGGCGAGGGTCGCGGGCAGCGCCGGGTGGGTCTCGCGCCAGTCGGCCGCGCCGAGGGCGACGAGGTCCGATTCGATGGAGGGGAAGCGGCGGAGCGCGGCATCGTTCAGCGGCGCGGGATCGGCCGAGACGTCGCGCGACTCGAGCGCCTCGTAGACGTAGGCGAACTGCGCGAGGTAGGTGACGTAGTCGGCGAGGCTCAGCTCGCCGCCCATGAGCGCCTCGATGAACGGACGCGTCTCGGCGTGCTGGTGCTGCGCCATGGTCGCGGTGCGGAGAAGGCCCGAGAGGGTCTCCGGGGCTTCGACGACGGCCGTCGCGGTGGCGTGCTCGGAGGTCATGCGTGCGAGTCTACGGCAACGGTAAGGGTAGCCTTCCCGAAATTTTGACAGCCGGGCGCCCGCCCCCCTACGCTCTCCCATTAGCTGAGGCTTACCTAAAGAGTGTCCAAAGTGCCTCACGTTCCCCGGCGCCCGAGCTCGCGGCGCCCCGATCGGAGATTCACGGTGCGCAAGTCCTTCCACGCCTCGCGGCGGCTCGCCATCGGCGCGCTCGCCGCGCTCGCCCTCGTCTTCGGCGGCGTCGCCGCCCCAGCGCTGGCCGACGAGGAGCCGATCGAGACCCCGGCGGCTGAGGTCGTCGAGGCGCCGGTCGCGGAGAGCCCCGCGGCCGAGCCGAGCGCCGAGGAGGAGGCGTCCGAGGCCGCGGACGAGACGGCGCTGGACGAGGAGGTCGCGCCGGCGGTGGAGGTCGCGCCGGCCGAGGACCCGGCGGTCGACGACGCGGCCGATGCTCCCGAGACGCCGCTCGCCTCGAGCGCCCGCGGTGGGGACCTCGCGCCGCTGTCCACGATCGACGCCGGCATCACCGTGTCCCAGCCGGGCCCCATTCTCGGGGAGGGCACCGTGACGGTGGCGGGTTCGTATCCGGCGACGTTCGATGATGGCAACGGCTCGCAGGCGACGGCGCTGTACGTCATGTACTGCGTGGATCCCGATGGGGGTCGGGCCACGGGCGCGCAG